>Ga0181601_10002780_pt1 | contig 14931 bp, 16 predicted proteins | sample 041ome_8_FD_133020 | JGI IMG/M metagenome (GOLD analysis project Ga0181601, IMG submission 133020) | Coastal salt marsh microbial communities from the Groves Creek Marsh, Skidaway Island, Georgia - 041407BS metaG (megahit assembly) | ecosystem: Environmental > Aquatic > Marine > Intertidal zone...
AAGTCCGAACTCGCCGCAGTGGGCTTTGCATTCCCCGGCCAGACAGAATTCGTCGCCCACGCCAGCGGGATCGAGGAAGAGGACGCGGTGATGATGCTCGCCGGCCCCAACCTGCGGGCCGTGCCGCTGACCGTGCATTGCGCGCTGGCGGAAGTCTCAAGCCTGTTGTCGCAGGAACTGATCCTGCGCCGCTGCCGCGTGATCCACAAGGCGATGCAGCGCGACTTTGCGCTCGAAGCGCCGCACCTCGCCCTCGCAGGCCTCAACCCCCACGCAGGGGAAAAGGGCCGCATGGGGGGTGAGGAGCAGACGATCATTGCGCCCGCCATCGCGCAATTGCAGGCAGAAGGCATTGCCGCCACCGGCCCGCATCCGGCAGACACCATGTTCGCCCCGCACAAGCGCGGCACCTATGACGTCGCCGTTGCGATGTATCACGATCAGGCGCTGGTTCCGCTGAAGACGCTGGATTTCGACAAGGGCGTGAACATGACGTTGGGCCTGCCCTTCGTCCGCACATCGCCCGACCACGGCACAGCCTTCGACATTGCGGGCGGCGGCATTGCCAGGCCGGAATCGCTGGTCGAAGCGATCCGCATGGCCGCCATCGCCGCTGCAAACAGGGCTGCATCGCTGTGAGCCTGCCGCCATTGCGCGAGGTGATTGCCGCGCACGGCCTCAGCGCGTCCAAGGCACTGGGCCAGAACTTCCTGTTCGACGAGCAATTGCTGGACAGGATCGCTGCCATCCCCGGCGATTTGCAAGGCAAGGCCGTGCTCGAAGTGGGCCCCGGCCCCGGAGGCCTGACCCGCGCCCTGCTTCGCGCCGGTGCCCGCGTCACCGCCATAGAGATGGACCGGCGCTGCCTGCCTGCACTTGCCGAACTGTCAGAAGCCTTCCCCGGCCAGCTGCGGGTGATCGAAGGCGATGCCATGGCCATCGACCATAGCGAACTGATGGGCGAACCCTTCGCCGTGGTTGCCAACCTGCCCTACAATGTCGGCACCGCGCTGTTCACCCGCTGGCTGGATGGAGAGGAATGGCCACCGCAATGGACATCGCTCACCCTGATGTTCCAGCTGGAGGTGGCGCAGCGCATCGTCGCGCAGCCGGGCGGATCGGCCTTCGGGCGGCTCGCGGTGCTGGCGCAGTGGCGCTCCACTGCAAAGCTGGCGATGAAGGTCCACCGCAGCGCCTTCACCCCGCCGCCCAAGGTGATGAGCGCCATCGTCCACGTCAGGCCCGGCACGGCCCCCGAAGGCATTTCCGCCAAACGCCTTTCGCAAGTCACGGAAGCCGCATTCGGCCAGCGCCGCAAGATGCTGCGCCAGAGCCTGAAAAGCATTCCCGGCGCGGTTGATACTCTGGACGAGCTTGGCATCGATCCGACGCGCCGTGCGGAGACGCTTTCGGTCGCGGAATTCTGCAGCATCGCGAAGTTGCTCGGCCCCGCTTGAGCCTTAGTCGGCTGTCTTCTGGTTCATCGCCAGAACCGCATCCTGCATCGGCGCAAAGCTGCTGCCGACAAGGTCTGCCACCAGCCAGCCGGCCGCGAGGATCACCAGCAGCATTCCGCCCATCTGCACCGCGCGGCCAAGCATCTGCGGGTTGTCGGTCAGCGCCTGCCACAATCCCTGCCTGCGCTGCGCCTGACCAACGGATGACGCCAGCTGCACCTTGCCCTTGCCGCCTTCCACCATCGCGGCAACGCTCACCCTTTCGCGCAAGGCGATGCCGAAGCGCCACTCGCTGGCCCATTTCACTTCGCCGGTGAGGAAATTGTTGCACAGCGAAATCTCGATAATCTCCGCGCGTTTGGGGGGCCTCGCCCCGGTGGCAAGGATGCCGCGGGTGGACACGTCGATGATGCAAACCTCGCGCTCGCCCGCTCTATCACGCAGGCGCGCACGCACCATCGCCCGCACACGCGGTTCCACGCGATCCTTCTGCAAGGCGGCAAAGCTCCTCGTCTGTCCCCGGTTATTGATCCGGTTATACGCCCGATTTGTTAGATCGGCGTTAAGCCGGCACGATTGACAGCGCGGCATGGTAAGCTAGACCAAGTTGCATATGAAACAACTTACCGCAGAAGAACGGAAGCTGGCAGAGGGCGCAGACCAGCAGAGGATGCTTGATCGCACATTGCGATGGGCGGCAATCAATTCGGGCACCGGCAACCTCGCCGGGCTGGAGCATATGGCAGGCGAACTGGCAGATGCCTTTGCCGCGCTGCCCGGTGACGCGTCGCTGGAAGAACCGGCACGCGTTACCGCCGTGGATGCGGACGGCCGCGAGGTGGACAAGCCGCACGGCAAGCACCTTGTCCTCAGCGTCCGCCCCGATGCCCCTCGCCGCTTCCTGTTGACCGGCCACATGGACACGGTCTTTGCAACCGATCACCCGTTCCAGACCTGCAGCTTGCTTGACGATGACACACTGAACGGCCCCGGCACGGCAGACATGAAGGGCGGCATCGCGGTGATCCTCGATGCGCTGCGCCTGTTCGAGACCACGCACGAAGCTGCCCATTGCGGCTATGACGTGATGATCAATTCGGACGAGGAGACCGGATCGCTGTCCTCCGCACCGCTGATCGAACGGCTCGCTACGGACAAGTTTGCCGCGCTCACCTACGAACCCTCTGCCCTGCCTGATGGCACGCTGGCCCATGCGCGCGGCGGCAGCGGCAATTTCTCGATCACCTTCACCGGCAAGTCTGCCCATGCCGGACGCAACCCGCAGGACGGGCGCAATGCGCTTGTCGCTGCAGCCGATTGCGCGGTGCGCCTGAAGCAGATGCAGCATCGCGACTTGCCGATAAACCCGGCGAAAATCGATGGCGGCGCGGCCAACAACGTGGTGCCCAATCACGCCGTGCTGCGCTTCAACATCCGCCCGAAGACCACTGAATCAGCAGAAGCTTTTTCATCGGATTTGACGGATTTGCTGCAGCTTCTGGAAAAGCTGCATGAAGTACAGATCCACTGCCACGGCGGCATCACCCGCCCGCCCAAGCCGGTGGACGCGAAGGCGCAGAAGCTGTTCGATCTGGTTCGCGATACAGGTGCAGCATTGGGGCAGGAAATCGGCTGGCAATCCACCGGCGGCGTGTGCGACGGCAACAACATCGCCGCCCGGCAGGTGCCCGTTGTGGACACGATGGGCGTGCGCGGCGGCTCCATTCACTCTCCGGATGAATTCATGATAGTGCCTTCCTTGAGCGAAAGGGCCGCACTCTCCGCAGTGCTGCTTTCGCGCCTCGCCAAGGGGGACCTGCTTTGACTTTCGTGATCCGCGCCGCGCGGACGGACGACCTGCAACCGCTGTATGAAATGGCCAAGCTGACCGGTGGCGGCTTCACCAACCTGCCGCCCGATCGCAAGTCGCTCACTGCCAAGCTCGAGCGCGCGGGCAGCAGCTTTCCCCGCGACGGCGAGGACCTCGACCTCACCGAAGAACTGTTCGTCATGGTGCTCGAAAACACCGAGACCGGCGCGGTGCGCGGCACCAGCCAGCTGTTCACGCAAGTGGGCCAGAGCTGGCCGTTCTATTCCTATCGCCTGACCACGCTGACCCAGCATTCGACCGAGCTGGAGCGAACCGTCACCGCCGAAATGCTCACCCTCACCAATGATCTTGGCGGATGCAGCGAGGTGGGCGGGCTGTTCCTCCACCCGAATGAGCGCGCGGGCGGCCTCGGCATGTTGCTGGCGCGCAGCCGCTACCTGTTCATCGCCGCGCACCGCGAGCGCTTCGGGGACCGGATCCTGGCCGAACTGCGCGGCATCATCGATGACAAGGGCGGATCGCCCTTCTGGGATGCCATCGGCGGCAAGTTCTTCGGCATGAGTTTCCAGGAAGCGGACGAGTTCAACGCCATCCACGGCAACCAGTTCATCGCGGATCTGATGCCCAAGCACCCGGTCTATACCGCGCTGTTGAGCGAGGAGGCGCGCCGGGTGATCGGCCTGCCCCACCCCAATGGCCGCGCTGCCATGCGGATGCTGGAGAACGAGAACTTCTCCTACGAAGGCTATGTCGACATCTTCGACGGTGGCCCGACCATGCTGGCACGCACGGACAACGTGGCCAGCATCAGGCATGCGGCGCATCTGCCGGTCCTCGATACGGACCTCGAAAAGGGCGAGAAAGCGCTGATCGCCACCGGCAGGCTGGCAGACTTCCGCTGCTCCTATGGTGCGCGCGAGCTGCGCGACAATGGCATCGCGATTGACAGCAGCGCCGCTGATGCGCTGGGCGTGGGTGAAGGCGACATGGTGTGGAGCATCGCACGGTGACACTGGTCGAGATCAATTTTGACGGGCTTGTCGGCCCGAGCCACAATTATGCCGGCCTCAGTCTCGGCAACCTTGCCGCCACCAAGAATGCCGGCGGCACCTCTTACCCGCGAGCGGCGGCCCTGCAGGGAATCGCCAAGATGCGCGGAAACATGGGTGCGGGGCTGGCGCAGGGCTTCCTGCTGCCGCTGCCCCGTCCGGACACGAACTGGCTGGAAGCGCTGGCGGCGGATGACAGCGCCGATCCCGCGCTGGTGGCCGGCGCGTGGTCTGCCTCGAGCATGTGGACGGCCAATGCCGCCACCGTCAGCCCCGCGCCCGATACAGCGGACGGCAAGTGCCACCTCTCGGTCGCCAACCTCGTCACCATGTCGCACCGCAGCCACGAATGGCCCGATACGCTGGCGCAGTTGCGGATCGCTTTCGGCAATGCGGAGCATTTCACCGTGCACGGCCCGGTGCCGCCCTGTTTCGGCGATGAAGGCGCGGCGAACCACATGCGGCTCACCCCCGCCCATGGCGAACCGGGGCTGGAAGTCTTCGTTTACGGCAAGAGCGGCGGCCGCTTCCCTGCACGCCAGCATGTCGAAGCCAGCCGCATCGTGGCGCGGCGCCATGGCCTCGATCCCGCGCGTGTGCTGATGGTGGAACAGAACCCCGATGCCATCGCGGCCGGTGCCTTCCACAATGACGTGGTGGCCGTGGCGAACGAGGGCGTGCTGTTCGCCCACGAACTCGCCTTTGCCGATCCTGCGGGCACCTATGACGCGATCCGCGCCCGCTGCCCCGGTGCGCAGGGGGTGGAAGTGCCCGCCGATGCGGTGAGCCTTGCCGATGCGATCACCTCCTACCTCTTCAACGCACAACTGCTCACACCGCCATCGGGCGAGATGACGCTGGTGGTGCCGAGCGAATGCCAGGACAACCAGCCGGTGTGGAACTGGCTGCAGCAGATGCTGGCAGGCAATGGCCCGATACGCCATGTGAAGGTGGTGGACGTGCGCCAGTCCATGGCCAATGGCGGCGGCCCGGCCTGCCTGCGCCTGCGCGTGGTGGCGGACCCGGCCACGGTCGATCCGCGCTTCATGCTGGACGATGCCAAGGCAGAGGCGATGGAGAAGGTTGTGGCCGAATTCTGGCCGGAACAGATCAACCCCGCCGATATCGGCAGCGAAAGCCTCGCAGCCACGATCCGCACGGCACGCGCGCAGATGCTCGACCTGTTGGGCCTCACCGAACTCGCCTGATCGCATCACCCTGTCAAAGGGTGTCGGAATGCCTTACAATCCCTCTCCGGTTAACCATTGCAAGCCGCAGACTGGCGTGGTTGGCACGCGCTTTGCACTGCTGTGTGTTAAGAAAATAAGGGTTTGCGATGCTGCGTAAGATTTCCAGGTTGTTTGTCATCAAGACACGGGCGGAAGCCTTCCTGATTATCTATGCGCTCGCCCTTGGCGCAACCACCCGCGGCGCGGCCTATCTCGATCAGTACCCCGGCTATGGCGGCTGGATGCTGTTCCTCGCCTGCACCGGCGCGGTGTTCCTTGCAGGCGCAAAGATCCTCGACTGCCTGAAGTACGAGCGGGCGGCGAAAGAGGCAGCTGAGGCAAAGTAGCCGTTGGAAAAGCGTCCACACAAGCTGTTCGACCGCATTGGCGACGGCTTCAGCTATATGCCGTCGAATGCAGAAGGCTGGGGTTGCCTGTTCATCTTCGCCATTGGGATGTTGATTCCGATTGGCCTTGGCACCTGGATCGCGGACGCAATGCAAAATCCGCTACCGGAGATCTTGGGCTGGATTTTCGCAGGAGCGATTGTGGTCGCATTCTTGCGATTTTGTCGACGCCATAGCTGAGGAAGGTGGGGAGTTTCTGTTGCTAGCTACTCCCCGAAGCCCCGGAATCCGCTTCTGTTGCCCGGTGGGTCCAACCGCGCTTAGCTTTGTAACTTCAGTCCGTTAGGACCTAGAATTACGCTGCAACTGCGAGTGCTTCGTTATCGTTGGCACTTATAGGTTTTGAACAGTTTTACGGGTTACTCAGCCCGGGCGAAAACAGTGCCTTTCAACACACGTCGATCCTGGTTCGGCCCCGTCATAAGATGCTGCTTTCGCAGCAAATTGTGGTGGAGCCGCCGGGTACTGCCCCCGGGTCCGCTGTGCCTATTGCACACCGCAATTTATCGCCATAGCCGGCCAAAACCAGCAGGCCCCATATAGCGATGATCCGCTTAATGTGAAGTGTATGGGAAAATGAGGGAACGCACAGCAGCGTGCTTCACCAAATCTCTTTACTTCTTCAGCGCATCGCGGATTTCGGTCAGCAGGTCGATCTCGCTCGGCCCTGCTGGTTCTTCCGGTGCCGCAGCCTCTTCCTTCTCGAAGCGTTCCTGCACCTTCTTGGCATAACGCACGAGCATGAAGATCACGAAGGCCAGGATCAGGAATTTGATCACGGTGGAGATGAACGATCCCCAGGCGAGCACATTGGCGCCAGCTTCGCGCGCGGCCTCCAGCGACATGCCCGCTTCGACTTCGCCCGACAGGACGATGTACTTGTCCGAAAAATCGACGTTGCCGAACACGGCGCCAACCAGCGGCATGATCACGTCCGCCGTCATCGAGGCGACAATCGTGGCGAAGGCCCCGGCGATGATCACCGCCACGGCCAGTTCCATCACATTGCCCTTGGCAATGAATTCCTTGAATTCCTTAAGCATCTGCAACCCCTTCTCCTTGGTCAGATGCGGGAATTACCGCCACCGGGTGTGGTAAACGGCAAGTTACACCTTACGCAGCCTGTTTCGGTGCGGGCGGAGTGTCCTTGCGCATCTCGGCCAGTATCTCGCGCAGCACGTCAAGCTGCGGGTCGGTCGGGATGTCGGGCGAGGCGGAGCTGTCGCCTGCTTCCTTCACCTTCTCCTGCATCTCGTCCAGCACGCGGTTGACCGTGCGCAGCAGCAGGAAAAGCGCGATGGCGATGATGAAGAAGTCGACCGTCTGCGTCAGGAAATCGCCATAGCCGATCATCGGCACGCCCGCTTCCTTCAGCTGGGCATAGTTGTTGGCGCTGCCGGTGTAATCGGCCGGAATCTCGCCCAGACGGATGAACCAGTTGGAAAAGTCCACACGGCCGAAAATCCAGCCGATAACCGGCATGATGATGCTTTCATTGAGCGATGTGACCATGCGCCCGAAGGCCGCACCAATGATCACGCCGATGGCGAGATCGAGCACATTGCCGCGCGCGATAAACTTCTTGAATTCGTTGACCATGCCCCACTCCTGTCATGCGCCGCTGGCATTTGCGGCTTCGGGGACTTAACGCTTATCACGCAGCGGGTTTCCTTGAACTCGCAAAACCGTGTGCTATATTGGCAATACACCTGAGTATTGCAGGGATTTCTGGAGGACCACTCACATGTTCACGCGCATGGCCCGCTGGGCCGCCCTCGCCATCGGCACGCTTGCCCTTGCCAGCTGCGGCATCAATTCTGTTCCCGCTGCGGAAGAGAATGCCAAGGCCAAGTGGGCTGACGTGGAAGCGCAGTTCCAGCGCCGCGCCAACCTCATTCCCAACCTGGCCGAAGTGGCGCAGGCCGCGTCCGAGAACGAGCGCGCCATCCTGAATGACGTGATTGAAGCCCGCGCCAGGGCAACTTCGGTCAATATCTCGGCTGACCAGCTGAACGATTCCGCCGCGATGGAGCAGTTCGCTGCCGCGCAAGGCCAGCTGGGCCAGGGCATCGGCCGCCTGCTGGCCAGTTTCGAAGCCTATCCGGACATCAAGTCCAACGAGAACTTCCTGACGTTGCAGAGCCAGCTGGAAGGCACCGAGAACCGCATCGCCGTGGCGATCCGCGACTACAACGAGGCGGTGCGCCAGTATAACACCACGATCCGCACCTTCCCCGACACGATCGGCGCGAACATCATCCACGGGGCGGAGCCGATGGAGCCTTACCAGGCGGCAACCGAAGGCGCCGAAGTCGCGCCGGAGCTTGACCTCTCGCCTGCCGACTAAGCGGCATGCGCAAACTCGCTTGCATGATGGCCCTGCTGGCGGCGCTGTTCGCGCTGCCGGCAGCGGCGCAGGACTTCCCGCCCCTCACCGGGCGGGTGGTCGACAATGCCGACATCATCCCCGCCGATATCGAAGCGCAGTTGACCGCGCAGCTGGAGGCGCTCGAAACGCAGTCGCAGCGGCAGCTGGTGGTCGCCACCGTGCCGGACCTGCAGGGCTATGACATTGCCGACTACGGCTACCAGCTGGGCCGCGCATGGGGGATCGGCGATGCCGAGCGCAATGACGGCATCCTGCTGCTGGTCGCTCCCAATGAAAAGAAGGTGCGAATCGAGGTTGGCTACGGCCTCGAAGGCATCATGACCGATGCCCTCTCCTCCATCATCATCCAGCGCCAGATCCTGCCGCAGTTCCGCAATGGCGACATGCCGGCGGGCATCGTGGCGGGCACCAATGCCATCGTCAGCCAGCTTGTTCTGCCCGAAGACGAGGCGCGGCTGGCGGCGCAGCAGGCCAGTGAAAACCGCCAGAGCGAAGGCGGCTTCCCCATCGGCGGGTTGATCTGGATCGGCTTCATTTTCTTCTTCTTCATCCTGCCCGCCATGCGCGGACGTGGGCGCAGCCGCCGCTACGGCGCAGGCAGCGTGGTGGGTGACATCATCCTGTGGGAGGCCGGCAAGGCCATCGCCCGCGGCATCACCGATGGTGATGACTGGGGCGGCGGTGGCGGCTGGGGCGGAGGCGGCGGTTTCGGCGGCGGCGGAGGCTTCTCCGGCGGCGGCGGATCATTCGGGGGCGGTGGCGCCTCGGGGGGCTGGTGACCATGCCGATACTCAACGAAGAGCAGCACAAGATCGTGTCCGATGCCGTGGGCGCGGCGGAGCTTGCCACCAGCGGCGAGATTGTGACCGTGCTGGCAGACCGCAGCGACGGCTATACCGATGTCGTGCTGGTCTATTCCGCAGCGATGGCCTTCACCGCGATGAGCGTGTTCGCCTTCGTCCCTGCCCCCTTCATGTCCTGCTGGGACATGCTGATCGGCGGCTGGATGCACGAATGGACCACGGGCGAACTGGCCAGCATGACCATCGCGCTAGGCCTTCTCGCCTTCATTGCTACCTGGCTCGCCTTCATGTGGGACCCGCTGCGTTTCGCGCTGATCCCAGGCCCGGTGAAGGCATCGCGCGTGCATGAATGCGCGGTGCGCCACTTCAAGGTGGGCGCGGAGGCGCGCACCCACGGCCGCACCGGTGTGCTGGTCTACCTCTCGATGCAGGAACACCGCGCGGAAATCGTGGCGGACCAGCCGATTGCCGAGAAAGTCCCGGCGGAAGTCTGGGGCGAGGCGATGGCAGACATGCTCGCCGAAATCCGCAAGGGCTGCACGGCAGAAGGGATCGCGGCAGGCGTGGCGGATGTGGGCAAGGTGCTGTCGGAACACTTCCCGCGCGATGCCGACGATGTGAACGAACTGCCGGATCGCTTGATCGAACTGTAAGCGGCGGTTACGCGGGCTTCATGTCAGTTGAAGATGCCGATGCGCCCGAAGAGGTGATGTGGTCCGGCCAGTGGATCACCGCCAAGAAGCGCGGCCGCTGGGAATATGTCAGCCGCGCGCGAGGCATCAAGGCGGCGGTGATTCTGCCCATTGATGGCGATCACGTGGTGCTGGTGGAGCAATATCGCGTGCCCCACGGTGGCCGCGTGCTGGAACTGCCCGCCGGGCTGATCGGTGACGAGGATCATTACGAAGGCGAGGACCCGCTCGCCGCAGCGAAGCGGGAGCTGGTGGAGGAAACCGGCTATGACGCTGCCGAATGGACCGATTGCGGCACCTACCTATCCTCCCCCGGTATGACGGGCGAAAGCTTCACCCTGCTCAAGGCCACCGCCCTCACTAAGGTGGGCGAAGGCGGCGGGACTGACGCGGAGGACATCACCGTCCACCGCCTGAAAATCAGCGAATTGCCGCAGCGCGTGGCGGAATTTCGCGAACAGGGCGTGGCGATTGACGTGCGCGTGCTGACACTTCTGGGAGCATTTCTGTGAAAGTAGCAATCCTCGGCTCGGGCGCGATGGGCTGCCTGTTTGGCGCCGCCTTCCACCGCGCAGGCCACGACGTCACACTGGTGGACGTGAACCAGCCGCATATCGATGCGATCAACGCCAATGGCCTCGAACTCGATACCCGCGCGGGTGTGGAGCACCTGCCCATCCCCGCCCGCCTGCCTGCCGACGCAGAAGGGCCGTTCGATCTGGTGGTGGTCTTCACCAAGACCTTTCACACCGTCGGCGCGCTTCAAGGCATTGCCCATGCGATTGGCGAGAACACCCACCTCCTGTCCTTGCAGAACGGCCTGGGCAATGATCGCAAGCTGGCGGGCGTTGTCTCGGATGAGCGGGTGATGGTGGGCGCGAGCATGCTGCCGTCAGACCTCGAAGGCCCCGGCAAGGTGCGCAGCCACGGCGAAGGCTATTCCAAGCTCTACCCCGCATTCGGCGGCGATCCGGCGATGGCGCAGGCGGTGGCTGATGCGCTGACGCAAGGCGGCCTGCCCGCGCAGCTCGACCCCGATATCCACGGCGCGATCTGGTCCAAGGCGATCTTCAACGCCGCGATGAACCCGATGTGCGCCCTCACCCTGCGCACCCCCGGCTTCCTCGGCGCGAGCGAAGAGGCGCGCGAGACGATCCGCGCCGTGGTGGAAGAAGGCGTCGCCGCCGCGCACGCGAACGGCGTGATGATCGACGCGAAACCGATCCAGGATCTGACGCAAGTCTCCATGACAGACCACGCCGACCACGAAGCGAGCATGTTGCAGGACGTAAAGGCTGGAAGGCGCACCGAAGTCGACGCGATCAACGGCGCGATTGTGGAAGCCGCGCGCGAAAAAGGCGTGACCGCGCCGGTGACGCAGACGCTGTGGCACCTTGTGAAGCTGGAAGAAGCGAAGATGGCGTGATGCCCAGCCCCAACCCCTCCCGCAAGCGGGAGGGGAGTGAGACTTGCCGAGCCGCAGGCGAGGCTAGTCGCAGCGGGGTGGGCTTGAAGCACTCAGAACGCACGCACGATTTCCTGCACGGCAGCGCCATTCTCATTGCGGATCGCCAGCGTCATTTCGCCCGCTTGCCAGTTGATCTCCATCGTCCCGAAATTCGCCTCACCCACCAGCGGGGTAATTCGGTGTGGGTCGGGCTCACGCGCATTTGCGGCTTCTGTCCCCACGCCCACAGGGCGGTTGAGCGAACTAGCGGTGAATTCGATGAATTCCTCTCCCGCCCACTCGCTTTCGTAAAGCCCGGCGGCATGGCGATCCCCTGAAAGCACCACCAGCCCGCTCTCGCTGCGCGCAGCGAGCATGTCGAGCAGGCGCGCGCGCTCGTGCGGGAAATTGTCCCACGCCTCGAAATTGTGGGCTTCGCTCAACACCTGGATCGAGCTGACGAGAACGCGCAGATCGGCAGGCTTGGCCAGTTCCGCTTGCAGCCACTGCCACTGCGCATCGCCGAGTACCGTTGCCGAGGGATCACTGTTCCCCGTGTAGCGACCCAGCGGCCCGCCCTCCTCCATCGCCACAAGATCGGACCGGAAAAAGCGCGTATCGAGCAGGATGAACTGCACGCGCTGGCCCGGCGGCCCCTTGGTGACGCTGTGATAGACACCAGGGCGCGAGCGCACGTCCTGCGGCGAATTCCAGAAGGCCTCGAACAGGTCTTCGGACAGTTCGCGATGGGCGAAAGAGCCGCCGCTGTCATTGAAGCCGTAATCACGGTCATCCCATGTCGCCAGCATCGGCACCTCGGCGCGCAAGGCGGCAAATGGTGCGCTCTGCGCCTGCGTGGCATAGGCGGCGATGAAGGTTTCCATGCCGGGCGACCCGTCATAGCCGGTATCGCCATAGACATTGTCTCCCATGGCGATGAACAGCTGCGGATTGCTGGCGGCAATGGCGTCCCAGATGTGCTGGGGCTGCTCATGTCCGTTGCAACTGCCGAAAGCGAAACGGGTGATCGGTGCCTCACCGATTGCCGAAGACGCGCTGCGCGAAGGTTCGCCCGCGACGGGCGCACAGGATGCCAGCAGCGCTGCGGCAAGGGCTGGAAGAGTGCTTTTCATGGTCCCGTGTTGCCTATCCCAAACGACCGCATCATGACACTTCTCACGTCAGACTTGTGCTCGCAGACGCTGTGGCGAACGCACTCGCCATAGGTGCCTAGGCCAGCTTTATCTCCCGCAGCCGCTCCATCAGATAATCCTGCGCGGTAATCGGCTCTTCCCCGCCATCGAAGATCGGGTCGATCAGGAAATCGGGCCGGAAGTGCAGGAAATAGGGCATCGAATAGCGTGAGCGGTGGGCCGCCTCGCCTGCCGGGTTCACCACGCGGTGGGTGGTCGAGCGGAGTTTTCCGGCAGTGTAGCGTTGCAGCATGTCGCCGATATTCACCGCCAGCGCGCCGGGCGGCGGTAACACGGGCAGCCATTCGCCTTGTCTTGAGAGCAGTTCCAGCCCGGCCTCTTCCGCACCCAACAGCAATGTAATTGTGTTGATATCCTCATGCGCGGCCGCGCGAATTGCGCCTTCCTGCGCTTCGTCCGAAACCGGCGGGTAATGCAGCAGGCGCAGCACGGAATTGCCGTCCCGCACGCTGTCTTCGAAGAAGTCCTCCTCCTCGCCCAGATGGATCGCGATGGCGGAGAGGATGCGCTTGCCTGCCCAGTCGAAGGACAGGAACAGGTCCTGCAAGGCGGGGCGGAAGGCTGGCAGTTCCTCGGGCCAGATATTGGGCCGCATCACGCGGGCATGGGGGTGGCCATCGGGCAGGTCGCGCCCGACGTGCCAGAATTCCTTCAAGTCCTGCACCGAAGCGCCCTTGGCCTGCTCCACCCCGAACGGAGTATAGCCGCGCGCGCCGCCTTGCCCGGGACGGTGATACTCCCGCTTCACATCCTTGGGCAGCGCAAAGAAGGCGCGCATCTGTTCGTCCGCCTGGTCAATCAAGCGCTGGTCAATCCCGTGATCGCGCACCACGGCGAAACCGAATTCCTCGAAAGACACGCCCAGCTCCCCGGCGATTTCGGGGAGCGGTTTCTGCAGGCTGACCGATGCAATTTTCGACATTTCTGACATGGCGCAATGTCTTTCACTTTCCTATGGCCGCATCAAGCGCCAGCAACGCCGAATTCGCGAAAGAGAGGATGCCTCATGGCCGCCGACAACAAGATCACCTTCTATGACCTCCAGGTTTCGACCGGGGCGACGATCAGCCCCTTCGTCTGGGCCACCAAGTTTGCGGTGGCGCACAAGGGGTTCGAGATGGACATCGTGGAAGGCGGTTTCACCGGTATCCTTGACCGCACCGGCGGCCATACCGAGCGACTTCCCGCCATCGTGGATGATGGCAAGTGGGTGCTCGATAGCTGGGGCATCGTGGAATATCTCGACGAGACATATCCTGACCGGCCCATGCTGATCCCGCATGAAAGCACCGCCGCGCTCACCAAGGCGCTGGACGCGTGGTTCTGGCCTGCCGCCATCGGCCCGTGGATGCGCAGCTATTGCGCGGACTATCGCGACGTCTGCTACGAGCACGACAAGGAATATGTCACCTCCACCCGCGAAGTGATGCTGGGCGGCAAGCTGGAAGACCTGCAATCGGGCCGCGAAGATCGCCTTTGCGCCATTTCCGCCGCGCTGGAGCCGCTGCGCATGGCGCTGCGCGAGCACAAGTTCCTGGGCGGCAGCGAGCCCAACTATGCCGATTACCGCATCCTTGGCGGGTTCCAGTGGCTCGCCTCGCTGGCGCAGACCCCGGCGCTGGCCGCTGACGATCCGCTGCGCGACTGGGTGGAGCGTGTGCGCGCGCTGTTCGGCGGGCTTGGCAACCACCCCGGCCTGTTCGACATCTTCGGGCTGGAACAGCGCGAAGGCGATCCAGGTCCCTTCGTGCGCGTTTCCGGCACCGGCGGCATCTTCAAGCGCAACACCGGCCCCGCATCGACGCAGGCCGAAACCAAGATGATAAACAAGGAAGACTGATCCCTTGTCCGATACTGTGCGGAAACTGAAAGTCCTCACCACCCGCCGCTGGCCCGCTGCCGTAGAGGAAGAGCTGGCGCGCCAGTTCGACCTTACGCTGAACGATAGCGACGAGCCGATGAGCCAGCAGGCGCTGGCGGCGGCGATGGGCGAGTATGACGTGCTGTGCCCCACCGTGTCGGACAAGATCGATACAGCCGTGATCAATGGCGGAACCCGCGTGAAGCTGATCGCCAATTACGGCGTCGGCTTCGATCACATCGATATAGCTGCGGCACAGGCGAAGGGCATTGCAGTCACCAACACGCCCGGCGTGCTGACGGATGCCACGGCGGACATCGCGCTGACCCTGTTGCTGATGGCTGCCCGCCGTGCCGGCGAAGGCGAGCGCGAGTTGCGCGCCGGAGCATGGAGCGGCTGGCGGCCCACCCACCTCATCGGCAGCGCGCTGAAGGGCAAGGTGCTGGGCTGCGTGGGCTTTGGCCGCATCGGCATCGCCACCGCGCGCCGCGCACACCACGGCTTCGGCATGAAGGTGGCCTATTACGGCAGGCACGCTTGCGAGCCTGACGT
>Ga0181601_10002792_pt1 | contig 14902 bp, 12 predicted proteins | sample 041ome_8_FD_133020 | JGI IMG/M metagenome (GOLD analysis project Ga0181601, IMG submission 133020) | Coastal salt marsh microbial communities from the Groves Creek Marsh, Skidaway Island, Georgia - 041407BS metaG (megahit assembly) | ecosystem: Environmental > Aquatic > Marine > Intertidal zone...
GCAATCCTCAGCGGGCTTTTTAGGCAATGCGACCTGCAGCGGATGCCATGTTAGAGAGAGTAAAGACTGGCAAAACTCTCACCATGATTTGGCCATGCAGGAGGTTAGCGATACCACCGTCCTCGGCGATTTCAACGATGCAACCTTCAGCGACGGCGCTGTTACATCTCGGTTTTTTCGCAAGAACGGGGAATATTGGATTCGTACCGATAACGCGCAAGGCCAACTAGAAGACTTCAAAGTGGCCTACCTGTTTGGCGTTTATCCGCTGCAGCAGTATTTGCTACCCCTCTCAGGAGGTCGACTACAGGCCTTGTCCATTGCCTGGGACGCACGCCCTGAAAGCGAAGGCGGCCAGCGCTGGTACTCTATTTATGCCCATGAAGACATCAAGGCGGGCGACCCCCTGCACTGGACCGGCCCTTATCAAAATTGGAACACCCGCTGCGCGGAATGCCACAGCACCAACGTGCGCAAGCAGTACGATGCCACCGGGCAGCGCTTTAACACCGTTTACGATCAGATCGACGTTGGCTGTGAGGCATGCCATGGTCCAGGCGCTGAACACGTGCGGCGCGCGAGCCAAAATACCCTGAGTGAAGCAGCCCACGCGGGCTTCACCATGAGTTTGAAGGCCCGTGGTAGCTGGTCATGGCCGCAGGATCAGTCGATTGCCCGGCGCAGCATGCCCCTGAGTGATAACACGCAAATTGACAACTGTGCCCGGTGTCACGCTCGGCGCAGCACCCTAGGGGATTACCACTACGGGGCAGACCTGCTCGATACCCACAGACTCGCGCTGATCGAGGAGCCGCTGTACTGGGCCGACGGTCAAATCCGAGACGAGGTCTACGTCTACGGCTCCTTTATTCAGAGCAAGATGCACCAGGCGGGGGTTGTGTGCAGCAACTGTCACAATCCCCACAGCAACAAACTGCATGCCGAGGGCAATGGCGTGTGTGCCCAATGCCATAAACCAGCCACCTACGATAGCGAACAACATCATCGTCACAGCGTTGGTTCAGAGGGCGGGCAATGCGTTAACTGCCACATGCCAGCTCAGGTTTATATGGGCGTTGACTGGCGTCGTGACCACAGCATGCGTATTCCGCGCCCCGATCTTTCCCTGGCCACGGGCAGCCCCAATGCCTGCAATCAGTGCCATACCGACCAAAGCGCATCTTGGGCTGTGGAGGCATTAAGAGATTGGGGACTCGGTCGAAAAGCGAGCCGAGGCGAGCCCGCCCGCGCATTTCACGGTGCACGACGCGGGGATATCCGCGCGCTACCTTCACTGAAAGCCCTTCTAAATGATTCCTCGACAACGCCCATGCTGAAGGCGTCGGCAATGACTCAATACAGTGGCTTTGGTCCGCCGGACCTAGCACAGACAACTGCCATGCTGTTGCAGTCTGACGATGCCCTACTCCGTCTTAGTGCGGTTCGAGCCACAGCATCACTGCCGCCGCAACAGCGCTTTTTGATGCTCCGGGTTCTCATCAACGATCCGGTACTCGCGGTCCGCCTAGCGGTAGCCGAGCAGTTGGCAGACGCACCCGTGAACGAACTTCGAAGCAAAGACCTTAAGCAGCTTGAGCCACTTTTTGCCGAGTATGAGGCGGTGCAAAGCCAGCATTTAGACATGCCATCAATACAGCTGCAATTGGCCAATTACTGGCGGGCACGGGGTGATCTCACCAAAGCTGAGGCAGCGCTTCGAGAGAGCTTACGCATCAATCCACAGCTGCAGCCTGCGCTGGTTAATTTAGCAGATCTATTGCGAACAACAGGCAGAGAATCAGAGGCTCGCCAACTGCTGTTAACGGGCATTGAAGCATCGCCTAGCCCGGGCACCTTACAACACACCCTCGGCCTCTTGGAAATTCGGCAAAGGAACACAGAATTGGCGCTTACGTATCTCAAAGCAGCGGCAGAGGCGGAGGAAGATTCCAGCCGGCATCGCTATGTTTACGCGGTTGCGCTGCACGATACGGGCTCACCGGAAGCCGCAATCGGCGTATTGGAGCGCCTCAACAATGAGCTCCCCGGAAACCCCGAAGTGCTGTATGCATTGGCGAGTTGGGCGCAAGAGCAAGGAGATGTTGCCAAAGCGGGTCGCTACCAAGGACAGCTGCAGGCCGTAGTTCAAGCCGCAGGGCTAAGGTAAGGAGGCCAGCGTTCACTGATGGAGCTCTGATGCCGGCGGAAGTGGGCAAGAAGTACAGACGAAATCGGTGGCCCTCCCCCTAACCGGCGGGCAGGGTTTGGGCGTTGGCGGATTAATGAAACCTAATCTTTGACCAGCCTGAGATCCACCGTAACCGGCACCGTAGATGCAATGGCATTCAAACCCGCAATAGTGCGCAGCGCCTCTACACCCGGGTCAAGACCAAAGTCTGCGGCGGATACCAAGATAGGCTCTAAGGTCGACACGTACAGCTGACCGCCGGTGGCTACCGCACGCAAAGTGGCATCTACCGTAGCTTCTGACCCATGCAAATTAATGGTCAGCGGCAAGCTTTTTTCCAAGGGCGCGCCGGCTTCGATTTGTGCCAAATCAGCAATCTCCAGCTGCGCGTTGATCTGCGCTTCGGGGTGATTCGCTACCTCAAAAAAGATATCGCGCATGCGCTGATTGCGGATATCAACCCGCGTCTCTACTGAGCTGAGGTCGATTCGAATCTGAACCGCACCATCATCACCAATGGTGCCTGACACCGATGTGAATCTGTTATTTTCCGCAATAGCATTGTTCTTAATGGAAACGTAATTCACCGTGGAGCCTTCAGCCACGCCCCACTCGGCCTGAGCAGCCATGGCACCTAAAACAAAGAAACCCGCAATCAGGGCCTGACTGAACCCGCCTGCCTGTTGAAAAAAACCCTGCAGTGCACCACCGTTGGTTCGTTGTGTAGTCATCGTTCCCACTCCTTCAAAATTGAACAAATGCCTGCCAAATCTGCCGCAGCGCAAAAAGAATGTCATCACGGCCCATTGCTACATTGCACTACCTGAATAGCCTGGTGCTTAAATTGCAATATCGGCCAAGTCACCTTTTGATTCGAGCCACTGTTTACGATCGCCGGCGCGCTTCTTGGCTAAGAGCATGTCGAACATGCCGTTGGTGTCCTCGTCCGCATCCAGTACCAACTGCACCAAGCGACGGGTGTCGGGGTCCATCGTCGTCTCGCGCAGTTGCGAAGGATTCATCTCACCCAGTCCTTTGAAACGCTGAACATTGGGCTTGGCGCGCTTATTCTCCGCGGCTAATCGATCGAGAATGCCATTTTTCTCTGACTCATCAAGGGCGTAATACACCTCTTTACCAACATCGACCCTAAACAAAGGCGGCATGGCCACAAACACGTGGCCCGCTCGCACCAGGGGCCGAAAGTGGCGTAAAAACAGAGCGCAAATGAGGGTCGCAATGTGCAGACCATCCGAATCCGCATCGGCCAGGATGCACACCTTGTGGTAGCGAAGCGCCGACAGGTCATCGCTGCCTGGATCGATACCCAAAGCAACCGAGATGTTGTGCACTTCCGCTGACGCTAATATCTCTTGGGAGTCGACTTCCCAAGTGTTCAAAATCTTACCTCTCAAGGGCAGGATGGCCTGAAACTCTCGGTTTCGTGCCTGTTTCGCGGATCCCCCGGCGGAGTCACCCTCTACCAAAAACAGCTCACCCTGACTGGGATCTTCGCTGGTGCAATCCGCGAGTTTGCCCGGAAGAGCGGGGCCTGAAGTGACTTTTTTACGCACCACTTTCTTGGCAGAACGCAGACGAGCCTGTGCTCGGTTGATGCACAGCTCGGCGAGCAGTTCAGCGTCGGCGGTGTGCTGGTTTAGCCACAGACTAAAGGCATCCTTGGCCACGCCTGACACAAATCCTGCGGCCTCCCGGGAGGACAGGCGCTCTTTAGTCTGGCCGGAGAACTGGGGATCCTGGAGCTTTGAAGACAAGACATAACAACACCGATCCCAGATATCCTCCGCCGTAAGCTTGACGCCCCGGGGCAACAAACTGCGCAGCTCACAGAACTCCCGCATGGCCTCCAAGAGACCCGAGCGCAAGCCGTTTACGTGGGTACCACCTTGGGCGGTAGGGATCAGGTTAACGTAGGACTCCGCAACAACCTCGCCACCCTCGGGCAACCATTGGATGGCCCAATCCACGGCCTCGAAGTCTCCGGCGAAGCTGCAGGTGAAGGGCTTTTCCGGAACAACGGGATAATCAATAGTGGCATCGGCGAGATAATCGGCAATGCCGTCTTGATAAAACCACTCGGTGCGCTCGTCTTTCTTTTCGTCTAGCAGGGTGACGCGCAGGCCAGGGCACAGGACAGCCTTGGCACGCAGCACGTGGATTAAGCGTGATAACGAAAAGTTGGGTGAGTCAAAATACTTGGGATCAGGGGTAAAACGAATGCCGGTGCCGGTATTGCGCTTGCCGCAGGTGCCAATAACTTCGAGGTCGCTGACCTTCTCACCCCCCTCAAAAGCCATGGCATAAACGTTGCCATCGCGGCGTATTGTGATGTCCAGTCGCTTCGACAGAGCGTTGACCACCGACACACCCACACCATGAAGACCACCGCTGAACTGGTAGTTCTTGGAGGAAAATTTCCCTCCCGCATGTAAGGTTGAAAGGATGACCTCAACCCCCGGCTTTTTCTGCTCCGGGTGTAAATCCACCGGCATGCCGCGCCCGTTATCGGCGATGCTTATGCTACCGTCCCGGTGCAAAATGACATCGATTTGGTCCGCGTGACCGCCAAGGGCTTCGTCTACGGAGTTATCAATAACTTCTTGGGCAAGGTGGTTGGGACGCGTGGTATCGGTATACATCCCAGGGCGCTTTCGCACCGGCTCTAAACCGGTTAAAACTTCAATTGATTCAGCGTTGTACTGGCTCATCGGCGGACTGCTGTTCTCCTCAATGTTGTCTGACGGTGAGGCGGTCACCGCCCAACCGTCCCTAGACCCCCTCTGGCAGCAGGGAATCTCTTAGTGTAGTGCAAAGTTTTTGGGGCAGATGCGGTACTTACAAGTAGCCGCCCGACTCCAGATCAACCGGAAAGCTCCTATCGGTAACCCGCTCCACGGCGGTCTCGATACTGCCATCGGGGTGTAAATCCAACCATAGATAACCGGGTGCAATGTCATCCACCTTGAAATCCACTTGATTGGGGGCAAATTGAATGCAAGTAGAGGGGGTCGTCAAATACCGCACGCCCTCGTAGACCAAATCGCTTTCCTGATGAACATGTCCAGAGATGACATATGCCGACTGCTGACAGCGGCCGATTTCCGTGAAAAACGCATCGGCGTTCTCCACCCGCTGGGGATCTAGCCACGCAACGCCCAGCTTGTGGAGGGGGTGGTGCAGAGCAACCAGCAAATGACGCCGAGCTGCGTTAGCCCCGTCTACAGCCGCCGATAAAGCGTCCAGCTCTACCGCATCTAGGCGTCCGCCAACCTCATCCTCAACCTGTGAATTGAGCATTACGATGAGCCAATGGGGGGTAGTGATAGTGCGCGTGAAGCGCTCCTCTGGCACCGCGGCAGCGGCACAGCCATCATGGTTACCCGGCAGCCAAAAGCTTGGAACACCAAAGGGAGCCAGACCGGCCTCCATACGTTCGTACGCACCCACTGCGCCATCACCTGCGATGTCACCGGTGATTAACATGGCATCTGGGCCCGGTGAGCGACGCTTTGCCAGGTCTAGCACAGCCGCTAAAGAATCGTCGGTATCAACGTTCAACAAACGCCCGCCAGACTCCGCCATCAAGTGGGTATCCGTCACCTGAAACAGATGCAGGACACCATCAACGGGCAGATTTTGCTCACCTCTAAGGCTGCAGTCGTGGTTCATCGTTGCTCCAACAGCGGACCGGTATCGGGCTCTCTACCCTCGGCCAAACAAAACGCTAGCAATTCTGCCACATAACGGTTTTGTTGGTGCTTTTCGTCTCGCTGGTACATTTTTGCATTGGGGTAAGAATAGCGACCTTCCATTCGACGATAGGCCGGCGCACCCACTACTTCCGCCATCATTGCATCGTGATACAGGCGTAAGTCAAGCCTTAAAGTCGCTCCCGGCAGCGCAATGGCGCTTAAATGGGACAGCCGAAGCGTGGTTGTGTACCTGCTGCGCTCTGTGACATCAAAAACGACCTGAGAGGCGCCCAACAGCAGACGGCGCTGATTGCTTTGTTCATAATCGGGAAATACTTTCAGCAGGCGCGCGTAGTTGGCCTCACACAAACTGTGGAGGTCCTCCAGATCGACTGCATAGCGAGTTTTTGCAGCGCGCCTTAGCAGGGGCATGTTCTAATCTCGTTGCTCATGCGCCCAGTGTAACAACAGCAAAGGTCAGGTGCAGGTGAAAAAGCACCCTGAAGATTCAATTATCAAGTGATAGACTCACCGCGCCAATAAGGCACTGAGAGCCAAGACTGAAAAAGGAGTTTCCATGACGCTCACATCAAACCGTCAATTTTGGCGAGGCATTGCGTTTACTTGTCTACTGCCATTGGCACAACTGGGCCACGGTGAAAACCTGCTCGATATCTACGAGCTCGCCCTCGAAAACGACGCCCAACTCAAGGCGCAGGAAGCGACTTATCTTGCCAACCTGGAAAACGAGAACATTGCACTCTCCGCTCTTCTACCCCAGGTCAACGCGGGTTACAGCATTTCAGGTAACGATACCGAGACAACGAGCCAGCAAATTTTAGGCTTTGGCGACACTGGCCCCATCGTCGGGGAAGGCTTCAATCGCAACGATACCGAGACCAAAGGCTGGGAAGCATCACTATCTCAAACGCTTTTTGATCTTTCTGCCTGGTATAACCTGCAGGCGGGAGAGGAGACCAGCAAGCAGGCCGAGGCAGATTTCGCAGCGGCCACCCAAAATCTTATTGTCCGCACGGTAGAAGCGTATCTTGGCGTCCTGCGCGCACAGGAAAATCTATCGGCGGCAGAAGCCCAAGAACGCGCTTTTGAACGCCAGCTTGAGCAGACTCGACAGCGCTTCGAAGTTGGACTTATCGCAATAACTGACGTCTATGAAGCGGAGGCAGCCCGAGACCTAGCACAGGTACAGCGTATCGTAGAGGCCAACAACGTAGACGTCGCTCGGGAGCGGTTATCGGTACTGACCGGCCAGAGCCACGACAATCTGTTTCGCCTAAACGAGGAATTCGAAGCTAATCCACCCACCCCAACCGATCGTGCGGCCTGGGTGGACTTTGCGTTAGAGAACAATTACCGCTTGGCCGCAGCGCGATATTCGGAAGAAGCCGCGCGGCAGAGCGCGAAAGCCAATAAATTGGAACTTGCCCCCACGGTGACCGCTTCCTATCGGTACTCTGATACTGAGACAGACGGTTCCCGCAGCGCCGAGCCAGAACCCATCTTTTTGGTTCAGCCGGAGTCTGAAACCACCCAGGAAGTGTGGCAAGTTCGTGTCGATGTGCCTATTTTCCAGGGCGGCAGACTCCACGCCCAGGGCCGTCAGTCTGCTCAACAATACATCGCCGCGCGGGAGAGTCGCATCAATCTGCAGCGCAACACGGTGACCGAGGCCCGTTCACTGCACATGACAGTAATGTCAGATGCTGCCCGGGTTGCGGCCCGCAAGCAGTCTATCCGATCAGCACAAAGTGCCTTGGATGCCACTGAAGCGGGTTACGAAGTTGGCACTCGCAACATTGTTGACGTGCTGAATGCACAGAACCTGCTGTTCACTTCACTGCGCGATTACGCCAATGCACGTTACGACTTCATCCTCAACGTGCTGAGACTGAAAGAAAATGCGGGGACGCTATCGCCAGCAGATGTCGAGCGCTTGAACGCCGCGTTGATCCCCCCGCCAGCAGCCACTGCCAGCGGTGATTAATCCACGCTAGCAGAACCCCTGATGTGGGTTTCAAGCAGGGCGTATTGGGCATCCAATGCGCCCTTATTTTTTTGCAAATAGATTTCGGCCGCCCTACCCGCTTTTTGAGCGTTCTCGGGGTTTTGCAGCCATTGTATCCACGCCCGCGCTAGGCCATTCGCATCGGCGACTTCCTGGGCACCGCCGCACGCCAGTAAATCGCTGAAGATATCGCCAAAATTGAACCGGTGCGGCCCGGTCAACGTGGGCACACCAAAAGCCGCCGCCTCCAGTGGATTGTGACCACCATGGGCTACCAGAGAACCCCCTATGAACGCTATCTGCGCAAGCCCAGTCATGGCACCCAGCTCACCCAAGGTATCGACCAAGAGCACCTGATCTGAAGGTAGGACAGGGTTTTGTTGTGACCGCAAGCGCCACGCTAGTCGCGCATCAGTCAGTAACGCCGACACTTCATGACCGCGTTCGGGATGGCGCGGAGCGAGCAATAATAAAGCGTTGGGCACCGCCTGCAGAACCTGCAAAAAGGCGTCGATAACCCAGCCATCCTCACCGCGATGGGTGCTGGCAGCTAACAAAATCGGGCGCTCTCGGGAAATCGCCAGGTGCTGCCGCAATTGCTGTTGCTGTTTACGCAAGCTCTCAACGGGCACATCAAATTTTACGCTGCCCGCCACGGTGACCGACTGGGGGGCTGCGCCCAGCGCCACAAAACGACGCGCGTGGGCTCGACTCTGACAAGCAATGGCAGCAAGTGATCCTATGACCGGCCGGCTCAGCCCGCCAACCCGGGCATAACCCCGGGCAGAGCGATGGGATAGGCGCGCATTGAGCAACAGCGTTGGAACGCCGCGCTTTTGGGCTCGCAAAATAATCTGCGGCCATATCTCGGTCTCAACCAACCCTATTACGCTGGGGGACCAATGAGTCAAGAATCTATCTACGCAGCCCGAAGTATCAAAGGGCACCCATGCCCAATCCACCCGATTGGCAAATAAGCGAGCTACCTGATCTCGACCCGTTGGGGTGGTCGAAGTAATCAGTACGCTGTGATCGGGCAAATCTCGGAGCACGCGCTCGATGAGCGGGGCGATAGCCAGTGTCTCACCTACCGATACCGCATGAATCCAAATTCTGGGTTGGCCGGGGACCCTTGGTGCTGGCAGACCCAGGGCCAGCCGCTGCAAAATATCCCGGCGATAGTCAGGATTTTGCCGAGAGCGCCAAAGCAACCGCAGCAGAAGCAACGGCACCAAGAGGGGCATGAGTAGGTTGTAAACGACTCGCATAATGTCAGGCTACCGATTTAGGCAACACGTATACTCCGAGACTTGTTAGCAGGAGACTACCATGCCACTTCCCCCAAACCCTGACGTTCGCGGATTTTTACCCGATGATGAAGGCCAATTTCTCCACGAGCTAGCGCTTGAAGCGGCGGCGCTGGGTCCCGTTTTGGAAATAGGCAGTTACTGCGGCCGCTCCACTATTTGGCTCGCCGAGGCGGCGCGCCAATTAGACTCCGTAGTGCTGGCTCTGGATCACCACCGGGGCTCCGAAGAACATCAACCCGGTGAGATGTTTCATGACAGCGCCCTATTAGACGAGGCAGGCCAAATAGATACGCTGCGGGAGTTTCGCCGCAATATCGCCACGGCGGGATTGGAAGATCACGTGATCGCGCTGGTAGCAAACAGTCGAGCCGCCGCCCACTGGTGGCAGGGCGAGTTTGGCATGGTCTTTATCGACGGTGGCCACAGCCTGGATTCTGCACTGGCTGATTGGCGCTTGTTTGGTACACGGGTGTCGCCCGGGGGCATTCTAGCAATCCATGATGTATTTGAAGACGCCGAAGCGGGTGGTCAAGCGCCATTTACGATTTGGCGTCTAGCAGTGGCATCGGGCCTGTACCAAGAGTGCGGAAGATGCGGCTCGCTTAGAGCACTGGCTAGGCTGGGCGGCTGATACCGCGGCTCTTTAGGGAGCTAACCCGCGCCCCTGGTTCAACTGCCTTTGTAAACAGGGTTGCCGCTGGTGTGTGTGCGGTCAGAGCGTCGGCGGCCAGCATGATTGCACCAGCGGTCCAAGTGGGTTTTTCATCTGGCCAGAGCACGTTTTCAACAAACTGATAGCCTGTCCACCACGCGCCGTCGCCGTCGCGCCACTGACTCAGCCAACTGAAGAGTTCTACAGCTCGCGGGTGGTCTCCGGCAGCTAACAGCGCCAGGGTTAGCTCACAGGACTCCGCCACGGTGACCCAAGGCTCTTGCTGCTCACAACGACAGCCTAACCCAGTTTCCACAAACTCTGTCCAGCGACCGTTAAGTCTGTCTAATGCTGCCTGGCCCTGAACCCAGCCGGTAATCACCGGGTAAAACCAATCCATGGCATACCGGCTTTTGGGTGCCCAAGTTCGATCAAACCGCTCAGGCCGATGGCGTAGGGCTTGCCCTAACTTCAGTCTTGCGGCGATCCAGTCATCACGCCCAAGACCCAATGTAGCTGCAATATGACTGGCGCATTCGAGACTCTTGTAGATCGAGCTACATCCGGTCACCAAGGCATCGCCCATCGGCTTTCCGTCGACGTCCACCGCCCAGTCGATCTCGCCAAATTCACTCTGTAAATCCAGCACGAAGGTCATGGCCGCATCGACAACGGGAAATAAATCCCCCAGCAATGCACTATCGCCGGTAATTAAATAGTGATGCCACAACCCCGTGGCAATGTAGGCGACGTAGTTGCTCTCTCGGCGGTCGGGATTATCCGGCTGTCCGTTGCGGTAGGCCCGCCACCAGCTGCCATCAGGCAGTTGTTTTCCTGCTAGCCAGCGATAGGCGCGCTCAGCCGCCCCATACTCACCCGCAATACTCAGGCCCATAGCGGCCTCTGTGTGATCCCAGGGATCGGAGTGGCCGCCATCAAACCAGGGAATCTCACCGTCGGCGGTCTGGGTGCGCAAAATAAAATCGACGGTTGGCCGCAAAAAATCGCTGGGAAACAGACCTTTGCTTAGGTACAAACCGCTCATGCCTGCACCTTGTGCAGATGCTCGGTGCCACTGCACTGCTCTACTTGAATGGTCATCGCCTCCGCCGGGTCGGGCTCCTGCTCGTCCGCCTCGGTCACTGGCTTAGGAGGCTTATTGAAATACATCACAATACTTTTACCCATCAGCGGGTTGAGAAGCTGGTCGATCCAACGGGTGATGGCGGGTTTTTTCATCAAATCCCAAACCAGGAATCGATGGTAAGCCCGGACCAACGGATGATCATCAGCGCGCTTCCAGAACAGGCACTTCAACCACCAATAGGGTACGTGTAATGCGTGCGCGCCGTGCTCGTGGTAGCAACGTAAACCGAGGCGCGTGATCTCTCTGCGCAGGTCGCGACGGTTAAAAATCCGAATATGCCCACCGGGAGAATTGCGGTAGTCCCAACTCAAGCGCCAGCAAATAACCTCTGGCCAGCCCCTGGGGACACTGACACAAAGTCGACCACCGGGCTTGAGCACACGATTGAGCTCATCCAAGACGGACAAATAGTTGGGAATATGCTCGAGTACTTCACTGCAGATCACCCGGTCGAAGCTGGCGTCGGGGAAAGGCAGTCGAGTGGCATCGCCGTGGAGAAAGGTTATGGTTCCCTCGGGGCCAAAAGCCTCCATATCGGTGATACGCCCACGCGCAGTGGCTAGGTCGCGCTCGGATAAATCTACGCCAACAACCGCGACACCGGGTTTTAGATAGGCGGCGAGTGAATGCCGACCTTCACCACATCCCACATCTAAAAACGTATCGCCGAACGCGAGGGGAAACCAACTAAAATCCACCGTCAGCATAGGCCACCTCGGCTCTTGGCACCGCAGCTACGGTAGTACTCGACTAACCTCTGGGCGCATACATCCCAGCTGAAGCACGCCTCAACCCGAGCTCTGGCCCGAGCACCAAGGGCTGAACGCTCGGTCTCATTCTGCAAAAGATCATCCAGTGCTTGAGCAAGCGCAGCCACATCACCTGCAGGCACAAGTCTACCGCCATCTGCCACGACCTCAGCCAGGGCACCACCGTCGGATGACACCATCGGAATGCCGCAAGCCATTGCTTCCACCGCTGGGAGTCCAAAGCCCTCGTAGAGGGATGGCACAACAGCCAGGGTGCTCTCAGCATAAAGCGCTACAATTTCCGCGTGATCCACTTCACTCACCCAGCGAATTCTGGCGGTCAAGCCAAGTTCACCCATGAGCTTTTCTGTTTCTCCGCCGGATCTCGGTTTACCTACCAACAGCAGGCTTAGATCCGGATACCGAGCCACCAACCCCGCCGCGGCACGGAGCAATATCTGGAGTCCTTTGGTCGGTGTATCGGCGGATGCGGTGGCCATAATCTGGCTCGGCTTTCTGGCAATATCTAAGCGCGGCTTAAATAGCTCGGCATCTACACCGTTATGCATTACGGTCACCCGATTAGGATCGACGCCAAAATCCGCCACGATGTCTAATTTTGAAGCACCAGAGACGGTGATGATATTGTCCAGTGAACGAGCCACTCGAGCTTGCATAGCTAGGAAACTATGCCAGCGGGCAATCAGGGCTTTGTACTGCCAGCGTGGTTCAGCATCCAGTGCTAACCTACGATCCTGGGTAATGGGATGGTGAATGGTTGTCACCAATGGGATACCCGCCTGCTGAAGATCTAAAATGCCGTCTGCCAAGGTTTGATTGTCGTGAACTACGTCAAACTCACGGGCATGAGCAAGCAACCAAGCCCGAGCGCGCTCGCCGAAAGTCCAGGGCTCTATAAACCCACCGGTCAATTTGCTGAGCCACTCTTTACGCGCCAAGGGATCGCGCAATAGCTGCTGCGCTGATACCGACCTCAATCCGTGGGCATACAAATCCAGACTGGGTAACTGCACCAGAGTCACACCATCATCAAGCTGGGGGTATGGGGGTCCGGAAATCACGGTAACGGTATGACCAAGCTTAACTAGCGCCCGACTCAAGTATTTAAGGTAAATACCTTGCCCGCCAGAGAATGGCGCTGAACGATAGCCCAACAAGGCAACGCGCAGCGGGCCATGCTTTAGGTCTTTCATTATTGGCGATGGTTGGGCAGCTAGCGGTGAAGATCGATCAGCCGCAGCGGGCTGCCCAGCAATGTCAGCGGGAGCGTTGATGGCTGGTCTCCATCTCTTAGGGGAAAGGCGAAGGATAACAGCCGCACCACCCTCTGTGCCAATGACCTATAACCAAACTTAATTCAAGTTAAGTCAAGCCTGACAGGGAGCGTTCCGAGATATAGACTGGCGTAATAGGCGGCCCAGCGAGCTCAATGGACGGCGATGGCGAACCCGCTCAGCGGGTTGAAAAGCCTGGGCACTGTCAACATCCGCGCGCTAAATGACCGCAAGCCCTGCGTCCAAGGAACAACGATCCCAAATGACCCATTCTCAAAGCCATAATCCGACCCCATTCAAAGGCATCGTTCTTGCGGGGGGTTCGGGGACCCGATTGCACCCCCTAACCAGCACGGTGAGCAAACAGCTGATGCCGGTTTACGACAAGCCAATGATTTACTACCCCCTGGCAACGTTAATGCTGGCGGGTATCAGAGACGTGCTAATTATCACGACCCCTAGGGATCAAAGTGCCTTTGCAGACCTACTCGGGGACGGCAGCCAATGGGGCATCAATATTCAATATACGGTGCAACCGAGTCCAGATGGTTTGGCACAGGCCTTTATTTTGGGCTCCGAGTTCATTGGCACGAGCCCTGCCGCGTTAGTCTTGGGAGACAACATCTTTTATGGCGGCGGACTGACCAACAAGCTGCGGGCAGCGGCTCAGCGTGAGCAGGGTGCCTCGGTGTTCGCCTATTACGTACAGGACCCAGAGCGCTATGGGGTGATTGAATTTGATAAAAGTGGCCGCGCCGTTGGCATTGAAGAGAAGCCTGCGAATCCGCGCTCGCAGTACGCGGTAACCGGCCTATATTTTTACGATAATCACGTGGTGGATATTGCTCGCTCCATCAAGCCATCCCCCCGGGGAGAGCTGGAAATTACCGATGTTAATAAGGTCTATCTTGAACAGGGCAATCTGCAGGTTGAGGTTATGTCACGAGGGACCGCCTGGTTAGATACTGGCACCCACAACTCTTTGCTCGATGCTGCCAATTTTATTCGGGTAGTCGAAGAGCGGCAGGGCTTAAAAGTCGCCTGCCCAGAGGAGATCGCACTGCGCATGGGTTATATCGACAAAGAGCAGCTGCTGGCGCTGGCCAAGCCGCTGGAGAAGAGCGGCTACGGGGTCTACCTGCAAAACCTATTGCGTGACGAGGGAGTCTACTGGGATGTTTATTGAAACCACCCCTCTGGCGGGGGTCGTCGTGCTCAAACCCAAGGTGTTTGGCGACGAGCGGGGGTTTTTCCTCGAAAGTTGGAACAAGCAAGTTTTTGCCGACGCGGGCATCACCGCCGATTTTGTTCAGGACAACCACTCTCGATCCCGCCAGGGCATTCTCCGCGGCATGCATTTTCAAACCCAGCACACCCAAGGCAAGCTGGTTCGTGTGACCCATGGCGAGGTGTTTGATGCCGTGGTGGATTTACGCGCCGACTCCCCCACCTGCGGCCAGTGGTTTGGCTGTGTGCTGAGTGCGTCGGGCCATGAAATGATGTGGGTGCCACCGGGTTTTGCCCACGGCTTTTATGTGCTTTCAGAGACCGCGGATTTTCTCTACAAGTGCACCGAGTACTACCACCCCCAAAGCGAAGTTAGCCTTGCCTGGGATGACCCTACCGTGGGCATTGAGTGGCCCCTAGTCGATGGCGTAGAAACGCAGCTTTCTGGCAAAGACGCCGAGGCGAAAGCCTGGGGTGAGATTCCCCTATTTCACTTTTAGCGTCTTATAAGGCATTCAACACATGAGGCTTGCGTAGCTTTCTCTCCCGCAAACTACGCGCGCGTTCGCGTGTTAAGGGAGCTCTGATGCAGGCA
>Ga0181601_10002801_pt1 | contig 14882 bp, 11 predicted proteins | sample 041ome_8_FD_133020 | JGI IMG/M metagenome (GOLD analysis project Ga0181601, IMG submission 133020) | Coastal salt marsh microbial communities from the Groves Creek Marsh, Skidaway Island, Georgia - 041407BS metaG (megahit assembly) | ecosystem: Environmental > Aquatic > Marine > Intertidal zone...
CCGGCTGCATCAAGCACACTCCCGGCCACGGCCGCGCCTGTGCGGACAGCCACAAGGAACTGCCCGTCGTTTCCGCCAGTGCCGAGGAGCTGGAGCATGACCTCGCGCCGTTCCGGATGCATTGGCACGCCCCCATCGGGATGACCGCGCATGTGCTCTACAAGGCGTGGGACACGGAAAATCCCGCTACCCAGTCAAAGCGCATCGTCAGCGAGATCATCCGCGGCGAGATCGGCTTTACCGGCCTGCTGCTGACTGACGATATCGACATGGAAGCGCTCGCCGGCACCATCCCCGAACGCGCGGCCAAGGCGATCGCCGCCGGGTGTGACGTGGTGCTCAACTGCTGGGCGAAGATGGATGATATGAAGGGGATCGCGGCAAGCATTCCCGCCATGCCTGCCGATGTGGCAAAGCGCCTCGATGCCGCACTCGCCTATCCGGAAAACCAGCGAGTCGAGGCTGACCGGGCCGAGCTGCTGGCCAAGCGCGACGCCTTGCTGGCGCTGGTGGAAGCGGCATGACCGAGGACGGCATCCTGTTCAGCGCTGAAGAAGCCGCAAGCGAGGATGCCGCCGAGTGGGCAGGCCCTGCCGCCCCGTCTGACAGCGATGCCGCGCTCTATCTGGAACTCGATGGCTGGGAAGGCCCGCTGGACCTGCTGCTGGATCTGGCGCGGCGGCAGAAGGTCGATCTGAAGTCGATTTCGATCCTCGCTCTGGTCGACCAGTATATCGACTATATCGAGCGGGCCGAGGCGCTGAAGCTGGAGATTGCCGCCGATTATCTGGTGATGGCGGCGTGGCTCGCTTACCTCAAATCCGCCATGCTCTTGCCCAAGGAAGAGCAGGAGGACCCCTCTCCCGAAGAGCTGGCGTTGCGGCTGCAACTGCGGCTCGAGAGGCTCAAGGCGATGCGCGATGCCGGTGCGCGGCTGATGGCGCGCGACCGGGTGGGGCGTGACGTGTTCGAGCGTGGCGATCCCGAGGGGCTGAAAATCCTGCGCAAGAACCAGTGGCAATGTGACTGGTTCCAGCTCGTTCGCGCCTATGGCCAGGTGAAGCTGCGGACAGAGCCGGTGGTCCACATGGTGGCGGAACGCCCGGTGATGACGCTCGATTCGGCGATCAACCGCGTGTCTGCCATGCTGGGCGTCAGTGTGGACTGGATGGAAATCCGCAGTTTCCTGCCCGCCCACGCCGATCCGCGCCTGAAGCGCTCGGCACTCGCCTCCAGCTTCCTTGCCGCGCTGGAACTGGCGCGCATGGGCAAGGCGGAACTGCGCCAGGAGGAGACCTACGGGCCGCTGCACCTGAGGAGGATCACGGCGTGAGCGATAGCGAACAGAAGAGCCAGCCGGATGATCTGGTGCGCGCGGTGGAAGCAACGCTGTTCGCGTCCGAAGAGCCGATGACGGCAGACCAGATTTCCGCGAACCTCGAAGGCGCGGATGTGCGCGAGGCCTTGCGCGAGCTTGCCGAATTCTACGAAGGTCGCGGCATTGCGCTGGTGGAGCGCGGGCGACGCTGGCAGTTCCAGACTGCGCCTGACCTCGCCCACCTGCTGCGGCGCGAGAAGGAACAGCTGCGCCGCCTGTCGCGCGCGGCGACCGAGGTGCTCGCCATCGTCGCCTATCACGAGCCTGTCAGCCGCGCCGAAATCGAGGCGATCCGCGGGGTGCAGACGTCATCGGGCACGCTCGACGTGCTGATGGAAGCGGGCTGGGTGCGCGCGGCGGGCAGGCGCGAGGTGCCGGGCCGCCCGGTGATCTACGCCACCACGCCCGAATTCCTGATGCATTTCGGGCTTTCGAGTCGCAAGGATTTGCCGGGAATCGACGAGTTGAAAGCTGCTGGGCTGCTCGATCCGGTGGAGGACGCTTTCGACGATCTGATGGAGCAGAAAGAGGCCGAAGCCGAGGAAAAGGCCGCCGAACTGGCGCGCGAGGCTGAAGATGCCGCCGAACGCGCGGCGGAAGAAGCGGAAGCGGACTTTGGTCATCACGGTGAAACATCACCGCTGGAAATGCGCGACGAAAGCGCCTAGATCGGGCGCACACATTTTCGGAGAATTCGCGTGCAACCCGGTATCTGGCAAATCCTGATCATCGCAGTGGTCGTCCTCATCCTGTTCGGTCGAGGCCGGATTTCTGAAATGATGGGTGATTTCGGCAAGGGAATCAAAAGCTTCCGCAAGGGAATGACTGACGAGGAAGAGGCCAAGAAGTCCTCTCCCGCGCAGATTTCCGCGGACAATGCCAAGTCTTCCGAAACTGCCGAGACCGCTCCGGCGGACAAGACCAACTCTTAAAACCGTTAGCGGGCGCCGCCTGACATGTTCGATATCGGCGCACAGGAAATCCTGTTGATCGTGATTGTGGCGGTGCTTGTCATCGGCCCGAAAGACCTGCCTGCCGCGCTGCGCGTGGCGGGGCGGTGGATCGGCAAGATTCGCCGCCTGTCCTCGCACTTCCGCACCGGCCTCGATTCCATGATCCGCGAGGCGGAGATGGAAGAGATGGAGAAGAAGTGGAAAGCGCAGAACGAAAAGATCATGCGCGAGCACCCCAATGGCGGGCCTGCCGAAATGGAACAGACGGGCGCCTATCCGCCCCCTAAACGCACGGAAAAGCCCGCAGGTGAGGCAGAAGCCAAGCCAGCGCCCGCTGCCAGTGCCGAAAGCACGGCAACGCCGCCACCTCCGCCTCCGCCAGCCGCTTCTGATCCGAAGGCTGATTGACGCATGGCCTTCAAGATCAAGGATCTCGACGATACCCAGGCCCCGCTGCTTGACCACCTGATCGAGTTGCGCAAGCGGCTGGTGCGTGCGGTTGCCGCGCTGCTGGTGGCGTTCCTGATCTGCTTCTATTTCGCGGACGAGATTTTCGGCATCCTTGTGCGCCCGCTGACCATGTCTTTCCCCGAAGGCGAGGGGCGGCTGATCTTCACCAGGCTTTACGAGGCATTCTTCGTGGAAGTGAAGGTGGCGCTGTTCGCGGCCTTCTTCCTCAGCTTCCCTATCATCGCCAACCAGTTCTGGGCCTTCATCGCGCCGGGGCTGTATGCCAAGGAGAAGATGGCCTTCCTGCCGTTCCTGCTGGCAACGCCCATCCTGTTTACCGCGGGCGCGGCGCTCGCCTATTTCGTGGTGATGCCCACCGCCTTCAAATGGTTCCTTGATTTCCAGGGCGAGGCGGGCGGCTTGCAGAGCGAAGCGCTGCCGAGCATGGGCGATTACCTCGATCTGGTGATGCGCTTCATCCTCGCTTTCGGGATCAGCTTCCTGATGCCGGTGTTGCTGATGCTGCTGAACCGTGCGGGCATTGTCGATCGCAAGCAGCTGGTCGGTGCGCGGCGCTATGTGATCGTGGGCATGTTCGTGATCGGCGCGGTCATCACTCCGCCTGACCCGATGAGCCAGCTGATGGTGGCAGGCGCGCTCTATTTCCTGTTCGAAGGATCGCTGGTGCTGATGTATTTCAGCGAGAAGAAGCGCAAGGACGTGGACGAGGACGATGAAGCCGACGACGGCGAGAATACCGCCGAGGCTGTCGAGAAGCCGACCGAGAGCTAGGCGTTAGTCGGCAGCAGACCACACGCGCTGCCCGCCGCTCCACGTTTCCAGCAGGGTAATGGCGCGGATATTCTCCGGGCTGGAAAGCAGCGGATCGCCATCGAGCACAAGGAAATCCGCCGGCTCGCCCACGGCCAGCGAACCGAAGCGTCCTTCGCCAAATCCGGCATAGGCTCCGCCAGCGGTGTAAGCGGCAAGCGCGGATTCGCGGCTGACCGCTTCGCCCGGCATCCAGCCGCCAAAGGGTTCGCCATTGGCATCGGTGCGGCTGATCGCCACGGCGATGCCTTCCAGCGGATCGGCCACTTCAACCGGTGCATCCGAGCCGAAAGCCAACGGCGCGCCCGTGGCAGCGATGGAGCGCCAGGCATAGCTGCCCTCAAGCCGGTCCGGGCCCAGCCGCGCTTCGGCCATCAGCCGGTCGGATGTCTGGTGAACCGGCTGCATGCTGGCGATGATGCCGTGCTGGCCGAACATGGCGATGTCTTGCGGCGAGACGACCTGCGCATGTTCGATGCGCCAGCGCCTGTCCCCGGCGAAATCCGGCGAGAGCTGGTCGATTGCCGCCAGCGCCTCCGCATTCGCGCCATCGCCGATGGCATGGATGGCGACCTGGAACCCGTCCATCGAGGCGCGGCTCATCAGATTGCGCAATTGCGTGCCGCCCAGCACCTCGAGCCCGCGATTGCCGGGATCGTCGTGATAGTCTGCCTTCAGCACCGCACCGCGCGATCCCAAAGCGCCATCGAGCCACAGCTTCACACCATTCAAACGCAGGCGATCATCATACAGCCACGGGGTGGGGCCGGTGCCGCCGATCAGCAGCATTTCCGGCACGCTGGCGGCATAGGCCATGATGCGCAAGCGCAGCCAGCCATCGTCGCCCGCGCGGCGGAATGTCATCCAGTCCTCGATCGTCGTGCCCATGTCAGCCGCGGCGGTGACACCGTGCGAGAACAGCTCGCGCTGGGCGGCATTCAGCGCCTGCTCGCGATCCTCGGGGCGGGGCGGGGGCACCTCGTCCAGCACCAGCCTCATCGCGTTGTCCACCAGCACGCCTGCGGGTGCGCGCGATCCGGACTGCCTGATGATGCGCCCGCCAGCCGGGTCTGCTGTTTGTGCAGTTACACCGGCAGCAGCGAGCGCGGCGGAATTGGCCCAGACCGCGTGGCCATCTACCCGTTCCAGCACAACCGGCCTGTCTGTCACGACATCGAGTTCCGCCGCCGTGGGAAAGCGGCCAAGGCCCCATGTCTCCTGGTTCCAGCCGCGCCCGACCAGCCAGGGGCGGTTGGGAAAGCGCTGGGCATATTCGGCGATCAGCTGCTGTGCTTCTTCGAGTGACCTGGTTTGCGAGAGGTCCAGCGTCATCTTCGACAGGCCGAGGCCCATCACATGCACGTGGCTGTCCACCATGCCGGGCACCACCACGCGCCCGCCCATATCCTCGTAATAGTCGATGGCTACCGTGGGCCTGTCCCCAAAGTCGAGCAGCTCGACGATGCGCCCCTCGTCATCCACCACCATGCCGGAAAAGCGGTCTACGCTGCCATCGCGGCGCACCGATATGCCTTCGACATTGTCGAAATGGGTTTCGGCAAGTGCGGGAAGCGGCAGGGCAGCGGCCACGATGGCGGCAATTCCTGCGTAGAGGGCAGTCTTCATGCGCGCTTGACTGCCCGCTAAATCACCTGATGGCAATGTTTCGCGAGGGGAAACCTACGCGTGGGGTTTCCCTTGCGCCAAAATCTGCGATAGGCCTCGCCCATGACTGATACCGGGACCTTGCAAGGGATGCTCGACATCGCCGATATCCGCGCCGCTGCAGAGCGGATCGCGGGCTCTGTCGTGCGCACGCCAACTCTGCGCAGCAAGACCCTGTCCTCGATTACCGGCGCCGAAGTGTGGCTGAAGTTCGAGAACCAGCAATATACCGCCGCCTACAAGGAGCGCGGCGCGCTGAACGCGCTGCTGCAACTGAGTGATGAGGAACGCGCGCGCGGAGTGATCGCGGCGTCTGCAGGAAACCATTCGCAGGGCCTGTCCTATCACGGCACCCGGCTTGGCGTGCCTGTCACCATCGTGATGCCCAAGACCACGCCCACCGTGAAGGTGATGATGACCGAGAGCGTGGGCGGCAATGTGGTGCTGGAAGGCGAGACCTTTGACGAGGCAAGCGCCTATGCCCGCACCTTGCAGCATGAGCGCAACCTCACCTTCGTCCACCCCTTCGATCATCCGCATGTTGCGGCGGGGCAAGGCACGGTGGCGCTGGAAATGCTGGAGGATGTGCCCGATCTTGAGACGATCATCGTGCCCGTGGGCGGTGGCGGGCTGATCTCCGGCGTGGCCACGGCGGCCAAGGCGATCACCCCGAAGATCAAGATCATGGGTGTGCAGACTGCCGAATTCCCGGCTTTCTACAACCTGTTCACCGGGCGCACGCTGCCGCAGGGCGGGCCGACGCTGGCTGAAGGCATTGCCGTGAAGGAACCGGGCGCATTCACCCGCCAGGTGATCATGGAAATGGTCGATGACATGCGCGTGGTGAAGGAAGCCGCCATCGAAGAGGCGATTTCCCTGCTGCTCGATATCGAGAAGACGGTGGTGGAAGGTGCCGGCGCAACCGGCCTTGCCACGCTGCTGCCCAAGAGCAATGGCGACAAGCGCAAGGAATTCCTCGGCAAGAAGATCGGCATCATCCTGACCGGCGGCAATATCGAACAGCGCTTCCTGGCCAATGTGATCCTGCGCAACCTCGTGCGTTCGGGCCGCATCGGCCGCGTCAGTGTGCTGCTGGATGACCGTGCGGGCGCTTTGTCGCGCATCTCGCAGATCTTTACGGATTACTCTGCGAACATCATCGAGGTGACGCACCAGCGCGTGTTCGGCAATCTGTCTGCCAAGAACATCCGCACAGATATCGAATATGAAGTGCGTGACCAGCGCGCGCGCGACCGGCTGCTGCAGGCACTGGAAGATGCGGGCTACAAGTTCGACGTGATCACCCTGCAGGGCAATGTTGGATCGCGCTTTAACCGTACTTCGTAAGCTTCCCGCTGCGGATTCCCTAAGTCATTTCAACCGGAAGTGCCCCGTTTCGGGGCGGCTGCCCCCTTGGCGTCCACAGCCCTGTGCAAATTAACCCTGCATCGCGGGCAAATTATGGTTAAGATCGTTTGACGTGGCGAGTCCGTAGGGCATACCTTTCGGAAATTCGCACGCAGGATCAATTTTCCAGGTGAGAGGACCGCCCCGGTCGTGACGGCCCCAGTTCGATTTCCCCGCTTCTTTGTGACGAGCCCTTCGCCGTGCCCGTACCTGCCGGGAAAGACCGAGCGGAAGGTTTTCACCGAGTTGAAGGGCCCTCATGCAGAACAATTGCATGACGCGCTGAGCCGGATCGGCTTTCGCCGCAGCCAGACTGTTGCCTATCGCCCGTCCTGCGTGGATTGCCGCGCCTGCGTTTCCGTGCGCGTGGTGGCAGATGCCTTCAAGCCGTCCTCCAGCCAGCGCAAGGCGCTGCGCCGCAATGACGACCTGATCGTTACCGAATGCCGCCCCTGGGCAACGCCGGAACAGTTTGAACTGCTGCAGAAATACCTCAAGAGCCGCCACCCCGGCGGTGGCATGGCCGCCATGGATGAGGTCGATTTTGCAGATATGGTGGAACACACTTCGGTTTCGAGTTTTGTCATTGAATACAGGGAGCCTGACGCCGAGGGACGCCCCGGCCGCCTGATTGCTGCCTGTTTGACCGATCGTCAGGGCGACGGCCTGTCGATGATTTACAGTTTTTACGATCCGGATTGCGAGGGGCGCAGCGGGCTTGGAAATTTTGTTATCCTTGACCACATCCGCCGTGCGGCGGAAGCGGGGCTTCCCTATGTCTATCTCGGATACTGGGTCGAAGGCTCGCCGCGCATGCAGTACAAGGTGCGCTACCGCCCGCTCGAACTGTTCGGCCCCGACGGCTGGCACCGCCTGTCCGAAGAACATCAGGGTGCCCTCGTCGATGCCATCTCCCGTCCCGGCTGCAAATCTGCTGGAGGTGAAGTGGACGGCGGATCGAAGGATGGCGCCCCGTCCGACCAGCAGCAATACAAGCTCGCCTGAGCGGGCCATTCCACCCTTTCTCGTCAAGCGATGCGCCACGGCGCTGGCAGCTTGCATGGTGCTGCTTGCCCAACCGCTGGCCGCGCAGGATACCCGCACCCTCGATGAGCTGATCCCCGAAGAAGCGGTGGCCGATCCCGAAGGCTGGGCGGCAGAGGGTGACCAGCCGCTGATGCCCGCGCCGGAAGAGGTGGTGCCACCGCTCGAGGTGGATTCGCCCATAGCCGAGATGCCGCTGATCACGCTCGATCCGGTGGACGAGCTGGAACTTGCTGACGTCGATCCGGTTGAACCGGGGGAGCAGATCGACTTCAAGGATTTCGCGGACGTCATCTCGCCACTGCCCGAGGGCAGCGAGGATCGCCTCTCGCGCGAGCTGGTGCTGGTGTTCCCGGCGGACGAGGCGTTGTTCCCGCTGCGCAATGAATTCATCAAGCGGTTCGAGGCGCTTTCCGCCATCGACAGCCTTGATGCCGACGGCAGCCAGGCCCGCCTTGCCGCGCAGGCCCGTGCTGACGAGGAATTGCTGCAGCGGATGCTGCGCACCTATGGTTATTTCGACAATCAGGTGATCCGCAGCGTGCTCGCCCCGGAAGGCCGCGATGATGGTGCATCGGACAGGCCGCTGGTGCGTTTCGAGATTATTCCCGGCAACCGCTTCACCGTGGGTGCGGTGGACACGGGCGACCTTGCCACAACCGTTGCTGACTTTGACATGCTGCGCGCGCAGTACGAGGTCTTCCCTGGCGATCCCATCTCGATCGATACCATCGTGAACGAGCGCCTCGACCTTGACCTCGCGCTTGGCGAAAACGGCTATCCCTTTGCCGAGGTGGGCGAACCCAGCATGCTGGTGGACCACGCGCGGCAGGAAGGCGATGTCACCCTGCCCGTCTCGCCCGGCGGCAAATATTCCTTCGGTGCGATTGTCAGCGATGACGAGGACTTCCTGTCTTCCCGCCATCTGTCACGCATTGCACGCTTTGAACCCGGCGAAACACACAATCTCAGCGATGCGACAGACCTGCGCCGGGCAATCCTTGCCACCGGGCTGGTCGGCTCGGTCAGCGTGACCCCGGTCGAAGCCGCGCCGCCGCAGGATGGCGAGCCGGGCACGGTGGACATGAATGTCGAGCTGACCCGCGCTCCCTTGCGCACCATTGCCGGTTCGCTCGGCTATAGCACAGAGGAAGGCGTGCGCGTCGCGGCAAGCTGGGAGCACCGCAATCTCTTCCCGCCAGAAGGCATGCTGCGCGTGCGCGGCATCGCCGGGACGCAGGAGCAGTTGCTCGGCGTCACCTTCCGCAAGAACAACTTCCGCCGGCGCGACCGCATCCTGACGGTGGATGCCTTCGCCAGCACGCTGGATTATGATGCCTACGACGCGCGCACCGTGTCTCTCGTGACGAATTACGAGCGGGTGAGCACGCTGCTGTTCCAGAAGCCGCTGAGCTGGGGCTTGGGCCTCGAACTGGTCGCCACTGGCGAGCGCGAGGCTGATGCCAATGGCATTCTCGGCCCGCGCGAGACCTTCCTGATCGCGGCATTGCCGGTCCATGCGCAGATCGACACCAGCGACGATCTGCTCGATCCCACCAAGGGTTTCCGCATCGGCGGCCGCATCTCGCCCGAAATCAGCGACAACAATGGCTCGCAAAGCTTCTATGTCCGCAACCAGTTCGATGCGAGTTACTACCAGCAGGTGGGCAACAATGTAGTGATCGCCGGGCGCACGCGGGTGAGCTCCATCCCCGGCGCGTCGATCGCCGATATTGCCCCTTCGCGCCGCATCTATGCCGGTGGCGGCGGATCGGTGCGCGGCTATGGCTATCGCGAGATCGGGCCGCGCAACGATCTGGGCGATCCCAGCGGCGGGCGCTCTGCTGTCGAATTCTCGCTGGAAGCGCGCGTCCAGACCGGCCTGATGGACGGCGCAATCGGCGTGGTGCCTTTCATCGATGCAGGCAGCGTCAGCGAGGATGCGCTGCCCGGCTTTGGCAACATGAAGTTCGGTGCCGGTATAGGTATTCGCTACCAGACCAATTTCGGCCCCATCCGGCTGGACGTGGCAGCGCCGCTCAGCCCCGGCCCCAATTATGCGCCCGTCGCTGTCTATGTCGCGCTGGGGCAGGCTTTCTGATGGCCGGCGAGCCGGCTGATATCGCGCCCGACAACGGCGCAGGCCGCCGCCGCAGCAGGCCGCGCCGGGTGGCGCGCGCCTTCGCCTGGGTGTTCGGCATCATCGGCGTGGCCTTGCTGGCGCTGGTGGTGTTCCTCCACACCCCGCCCGGCCGCCAGTTCATCGTTGACCAGATCGCCAAGGTCGCACCGGCTTCGGGCCTGGCGGTAGAGGTCGGCTCGATTGACGGCTCGGTGCTGTGGAGCGCCAGCTTCAACGATGTGAAGCTGCGCGATGCGGAAGACACGCTGTTCCTCGAAGTGCCGCGGGTGGACCTCAACTGGCGGCCGTGGAAATGGCTCTTTTCCGGCCTCGACGTGCGCCACCTCGTGATCAGCGGCGGCACGCTTTACGCCATGCCGGAATTGATCCCCGGCGATCCCGACGCGCCGATCCTCCCCGATTTCGAAATCCGTGTGGACCGGCTGTTGATCGAGGACCTGACCGTGGCCAAAGGCGTGCTGGGCGAGGAGCGGGTGATCCAGTTCCGCAGCGAGGCGGATATCCGTAAGGGCCGGGTGTTCGTGGATGCCGAAGGCGAGTTTGGCGGCGAGGACGTGTTCACGCTGCTCGTCGATGCCAATCCCGATGGCGATGTCTTCGATCTCGATCTTGACTGGCGCGCGCCCGCAGGCGGCTTCCTCGCTGGACTGGTTGGTGCAGAGGAAGACCTGCTTGTGCAAATTGCCGGTGATGGCAACTGGACATCGTGGAAGGGTGACTTGCTGGCCCAGCAGGGCGGGGCGCCACTGCTCGATTTCGATATCTACAACAAAACCGGCCAATACCGCCTCGTGGGCCAGGCTTTCCCCGATGCCTATGTCGATGGCGTGACGCAAAGCGCGCTTGGCGAAAGCGTGGCCTTCACCGCCACCGGCACTTTGCAGGACAGCATTATCCAGGGCAGCTTCGCCTTGCGCGGGCAGGGCGTGGACCTTGATGGCAGCGGCGGCATCGACCTTGCCGACAACGCCTTCCGCCAGATGCAGCTGGAAGGCCGCTTGCTCGATTCCGCGCTGTTCGGGCCAGCAGTCACGCTGCAAGATGCAGAGCTGGATATCCTGCTCGACGGCAAGTTCACAGACGCACGCTTCCCGCATGAGCTGCGCATCGGCAGGATCACGGCGGGAGAGATGGCGCTCGACAGCCTTTTCCAGCAGGGCACAGCTCGGCTGGAGGATGGCCGGCTGGTGCTGCCGCTGGATGCGAGCGTGGCGCGCGTCACCAGCGGGATCGAGCTGTTCGATCCGCGATTGGTGAACGGGCGCCTCGGCGGCACGCTGACCTATGCCGGGACCAGCCTCAATTCGGATGACCTTGCGATCGACTTCCCCGGTCTCGACGCGCGGCTGGGCCTGCGCGGCAATTTCGAGAGCGGTCGCTTCCGCCTGTCCGGCCCGGTCAATGCGCAGGACCTCGTGTTCGATGGCATGGGCGTGGTCGATGCCGCAACGCGGATAGACTTTGCCATTGGCGGCGGCGCACCGTGGACGCTGACAGCAGACCTGCGCGGCAGGATGCAGCGAATTGACAACAACACCGTGGAAACGCTGACCGGCGGCAATGTCACATTTGCGGGCGATCTCGCGGTCAGCGAAACCGCGCCGCTCAGCTTCGCCAACATGGCGGTGAAGGGCAACAGCCTCGACGCGCAGATCGACGGGCGTCTTGTGGGTGATGAAACGCTGCTCACCTTCACCGGCAGCCATGTGGAATATGGCCCGTTCGAAGGCGAGGCGCGGCTTGCCGCCAATGGCCCCACGGCAGATCTGGTGCTCGCCAATCCGCTGCCTGCAGCCGGGTTGAAGGACGTGCGTGTTGCGCTTGCGCCGAGCGATGCCGGTTTCTCCATCGAGACTTCGGGCGGATCGCTGCTTGGTCCGTTTGACGGGCTGATCGACCTCGTCCTGCCGGAAGAAGGCGAGGCGGTGATCGGCGTGCGTCGGCTCGATGTGGCGGAAACGCGCCTTGCGGGGGACTTGCGGCTGGTGGAAGGCGGTGTTTCCGGGCGGCTTGACCTCTCGCGCGGCGGTGTGAACGGCCGCATCGGCCTTGCTGCGCGCCCGGGCGGGCAGGCCTTCGATGTGGACCTCACGGCGCGCGATGCCCGCTTTGGCGGCGAAACCCCGCTGCTGCTTGCGCGCGCCGATGTGGACATGCGCGGCTTTATCGGCGGCGATGCCACCACGGTTGAAGGCGAGATGAGCGCGCAGGGCCTTTCGTGGGGCAATTTCTTCCTTGGCCGTATGGCAGCAGACGCACAGCTGCGCGGCGGGGTGGGCACTTTCAACGCTGCCCTTGCCGGGCGGCGCGGCAGCCGCTTCGAATTGCTCCTCAACGGCGAGGCGGATACGAGCCGTATCGCGCTCGCTGCGCGCGGGTCCTATGCCGGTGAAGCGATCACCATGCCGCGCCGCGCGGTGCTGGATCGCACAGAGGATGGCGGCTGGGAACTGCAGCGCAGCCAGCTTGGCTATGGCGGCGGCTTTGCCGTGCTGCGCGGGCGCTTTGGCGGGGAGCAGGGCAGTGAAGGTCGCCTCAGCCTGAATGACCTGCCGCTTTCGCTCGCCGATGTGGCGGTGGATGGCCTTGGCCTTGGCGGCACGATTTCCGGCACGGTGGACTTCGGCCAGAGCGACAGCGGCCTGCCCACCGGACAGGCGCGGCTGCAACTCGACGACCTGACGCGCTCCGGCCTGATCCTCACCTCGCGGCCGATGGACCTTTCCGCAGTGATCGACCTGTCGCCCAGCCTGCTGCAGGCGCGGGCGGTGATGAACAATGGCGGCAGCATTGACGGGCAGCTCAACGCCCGCATTGCCGACCTGCCGCAGCAGGGCGCTCTCGGCGAGCGGCTCTATGCCGGAGACCTGTTTGCCCAGCTGCGCTATGCAGGTCCGGCAGAGGCCCTGTGGCGGCTTGCCGCGCTGGACCGGCTCGATATCAGCGGGCGGCTGGATCTGGCCGCCAATGTCCGCGGCACGCTCGGCAATCCGCAGGTGCGCGGATCGCTGCAGGGCGATGATCTGCAGGTGCAGAGTGCGCTGACCGGCACCGATATTTCCGGCGTTGCGGCCAGCGGGCGCTTCGACGGCTCTCGCCTGCAATTGACGCGTTTTGCCGGCACATCGCCCAATGGCGGCACGGTCAGCGGCAGCGGCTTTGTCGACCTGTCCAACATCAGCACAGAGCGTGGGCCGCAGATGGATATCCGCATCGCTGCCAGCAACGCTCGCATCCTGCAACTGCCCGGCATGGGCGCGACGGTGACCGGCCCCTTGCGCATCGTTTCGGATGGCGTGGGCGGCACGATCGCCGGGCGGCTGGACGTGCGCAGCGCCGAATGGCGGCTGGCCAGCGCAGACGAGGCGGTGGACCTGCCCGATATCGCCATCGAGGAGATCAACCTGCCGGTAGATGTCGCGCCCGCCGCTCGCGCCGCCCGGCCCTGGCGTTATCTCATCAACGTCAATGCCACGCGCGGCATCGAGGTTGACGGCATGGGCCTCGACAGCGAATGGAGCGGCGAACTGCGCCTGCGCGGCACCACGGCAGACCCGCGCATCGGCGGCGAGGTGCGCACCGTTCCGCGACAAAGCTTCTACACCTTCGCCGGCAACCGCTTCGAACTCACTCGCGGACGCATAGCCTTTGACGAAAGCGCGCCGCCCGATCCGCGGCTGGACCTGCTGGCGGAAAGCGACGTCAACGGCCTTGATATCGACGTGACCGTTCGCGGCAGCGCCAGCGCGCCGGAAATCACCTTCTCCTCTGTGCCTGCCTTGCCGCAGGAGGAACTGCTCGCTCGCATGCTGTTTGGCGGTTCGCTGACGGACCTTTCCGCCACCGACGCGGTTCAGCTGGGCGCAGCGCTTGCCAGCTTGCGCGGCGGCGGCGGGATCGACCCGATCAACCAGCTGCGCACCGCCATCGGGCTCGACCGGTTGCGCATCGTGGCCGCGGACCCGGCGCTGGATCGCGGCACTTCCGTGGCGCTGGGAAAGAACATCACCCGCAAGCTCTATGCCGAGCTGATCACTGACGGGCAGGGCTATAACGCCACCGAGCTGGAGTTCCGCGTGACGAGCTGGCTCTCGCTATTGGGATCGCTGAGCACGGTGGGCAGAGGCTTTGCCGCTGTCGAGGTCAGCCGCGATTATTAGCCCTTGCGCTAAAGCGCAGCTTCGGCCGCGCGCCGCCTGACCAGCCCCTTCATCACCTGGCCAGCGGCATAGACCCAGCGATCAAACTCGCGCGCAGCGCCAGCGAAATCGCCTGCCTTGTGCTTGCGGGTGAGGGTCGCACGGGCAATCGCGCCGGTGTTGTAGTGGAAGCTCACCAGCGCATCGAACTGGTGCTGGCTGGTGGGGGCATCGCCAAGCGCACGCGCGACGTCCGCCGCAAAACGCGCGAGGTCCGCTTCCAGCCGCGCATCGCATTCTGCCTGCGACCACACGGTGCCGCGCGCAATACCAATGCCGGTTGCGCCCCAGCCGATGGTCCAGGGATCGCCGCCGGTTGCGGGATCGGGATAGGCTTCGAACCTCCCGTCCCCGCGCCGCTTTGCGCAGCCTTCGAACTGTTTGACCAGCGCGATGCCTTCGCTCCCGATCCTGCGCGGCGGGGCGCTCGCGTTAACTTTTGGAACACATGGAACAATGTCCTGAAGCAGAAATTCCGCCTCGCCAGCGGCGCTCTTCTCGGCCGGTGCGGGAAGCATGTTGCGGACAATATCGAACAGGGATTTGCGAGCCATCGGGCGACCTCTCCATGGTTGGGTTCGAGGTGCGCGTTATATGTTCCAAGTCTTTGTAGGAAAAGGTTTTTCTGGAACGATAGCGCGGCTGAACTAGCGCTTTCCTTCTAGGTGCTGCGCCACCCACCAGGCGATAAAGCTGGGGTAGGACGGCCACAGGCTGATGCCGGATTTCGCCTCGCGCGTTGCCTCTTCCGGCTTGTCCCAGTCGTCGCGCTGGACGGCGTAGATTCGGCGATCCTTCTTCCAGTAGACGTA
>Ga0181601_10002803_pt1 | contig 14879 bp, 10 predicted proteins | sample 041ome_8_FD_133020 | JGI IMG/M metagenome (GOLD analysis project Ga0181601, IMG submission 133020) | Coastal salt marsh microbial communities from the Groves Creek Marsh, Skidaway Island, Georgia - 041407BS metaG (megahit assembly) | ecosystem: Environmental > Aquatic > Marine > Intertidal zone...
AAATCATCAGAACAGGAGGGGCTTTCTTATATAGAAAGAACCTACAATTAGACCTGTATACTGGAATAAACTTTCAAAATGAACCTTCAAGGGAAATCATTGGATTAGGTTTTTCATATCGCTTAGACAAACATTAGCATATGATGAATCATAAAACTCATTTAACTGGAGTCAAAAATTATATATGATAGAAATTAGAGAAGCCATTGGTAAGAAAGGAATCAAAGATTTTGTTTGTTTTCCATTCTCGTTATACAAAAACAATCCTTATTGGGTACCCCCTATTATTAAAGATGAAATGGAGGTTTTTGACCCATCAATTAATCCTGTTTTTAAAACTGCTCAAGCACGTTTTTTCTTGGCATATATGGATGGTGAAATTGTAGGCAGGGTGGCTGCAATGATCAACTGGATTGAGGTAAAAGAACAAAAAATAAAGAAAATGCGCTTTGGTTGGATGGATTTCATAGACAATAAAGCGGTCTCTAAAGCACTCATCGAAAAAGTAGCCGAGATTGGTCGTGAATACGAATTAACTTACATGGAGGGTCCAGTAGGTTTTTCTAACTTAGACAAGGTAGGTTGCCTTATTGAAGGCTTTGATCACATAGGGACTATGATTACATGGTATAACCACCCCTATTACGCAGCACATTTTGAATCTTTAGGATTTGTCAAGGAAAAAGAATACATGGAAAATATCTTTCCATTTAGCAATATAGACCCAAGTCTTTTTAATAAAGCGCAGGAACTAATCAAAAGGCGTTATAAACTTAAAGCACTCAATTTCACTAAGACCAAGGACATTTTACCTTACGCAAATAAAATGTTTGATTTATTCAATGAGAGCTATGCAAATTTATCCTCTTTTGTACCTATAACAGAGGTGCAAAAAGATTTTTTTACAAAGAGATACCTGTCTTTTATTAATCCTGAATTCATAAAATTTGTTTTAGATGAGCAAGATAACTTGGTGGCCTTTGCGATTCTAATGCCTTCCTTTTCAAAAGCCTTGCAAAAAGCAAATGGACGTTTGTTTCCCTTTGGATTATTTCACTTACTACAAGCGAGAAGAAAATCTAAAGACATTATTTTTTACCTTATTGGGGTCCACCCAAAATATCAAAACAAAGGACTTACAGCCATCTTGTTCCATGAATGTTGGAATGCCTGTAACAAAAAGGGCATTGAGAAATGTATTAGAACCCCTGAACTAGAGGAAAATATAGCCATAAAGAATTTATGGAGTGCTTTTGATCCAAAAGTGCACAAACGCAGGAGAACCTATAAAAAAATATTATAAAAAAAGCCTGATAGTTTTCCTATCAGGCTTTTTTTTTTAGAAAAATCACTTCCTAATATATAAATAATTACTCTCCCATTGCAGCACTCACTGCTGCAGAAAGTCTTTTATACGTTCCATTCTCTAAACGCTCTCTTATTGAGGAGAAAGCGGTTAATGTAAGGTCTATATCTTCTTGTGTATGGGTTGCAGTTGGAATTAATCTCAAAAGAATTAAACCTTTAGGTATTACAGGATATACTACTATAGAACAGAAAATACCATGGTTTTCTCTAAGGTCTTTTACCAAGGCCATAGCCTCTGGTATACTTCCATTCAAATACACAGGGGTAACACAACTAGTGGTAGTACCTATGTCAAAGCCTTGTGCTTTTAGACCCGATTGCAACGCATTTACGTTACGCCATAAATTTTCCTTGAGCTCTGGTTGGGTTCTAAGCATATCTAAACGCTTCAAAGCGCCTTTAACGTAAATCATTGGAAGCGACTTCGCGAACATTTGCGAACGCAAGTTATATTTCAAATAGTCAATAATTTCTTTGTCTGCAGCAATAAATGCACCAATACCTGCCATAGATTTTGCGAAAGTAGCGAAATAAACATCTATGTCTGCCTGTATGCCTTGTTCTTCACCTGCTCCAGCACCTGTCTTTCCTAGGGTACCAAAACCGTGGGCGTCGTCTACTAATAATCTAAAGTTGAATTTTTGTTTAAGGGCTACAATTTCTTTTAGCTTTCCTTGCTCTCCCCTCATACCAAACACACCTTCTGAAATCACTAAGATTCCTCCACCAGTTTGTTCTGCCATCTTTGTAGCACGCTCTAAATTCTTTTCTAAACTCTCAATATCGTTGTGCTTGAAAGTAAATCTTTTACCCATGTGCAAGCGAACCCCATCTATGATACAAGCGTGAGCGTCTACATCATACACAATAATGTCGTCCTTGGAAACCAAGGCGTCTATAGTAGACATAATACCCTGATATCCGAAATTTAAAAGATAAGTGGCTTCTTTTTCTACAAATTCAGCCAATTCATTTTGTAATTGCTCGTGAAAGTCAGTGTGACCACTCATCATTCTAGCCCCCATAGGATAAGCAGCACCATGTTCTAGCGCTGCAGCACCATCTACTGCTTTAATCTCTGGTAAATTAGCCAAACCCAAATAATCATTGATACTCCAGGTAATGACTTCTTTTCCTCTGAAAGACATTCTATTGGAAATAGGTCCCTCTAGCTTAGGAAATACAAAATAACCTTCTGCCTGTGAAGCCCATTTTCCTAATGGGCCTTTATTTTCTTTAATTCTTTCGAAAAGATCTCTCATGCGTGTTTTTTTCTAGCTACAAAAGTAATTAATTTTTCACAAGACAGCCCAATTATTTAGCGCCTGTGTCTGTACTTAATTAAATTTAATTATGGTTTAAGGGGACTGCAGTGTGGTCTTTTGTTCTTTCAATACATGTGGCTCCTCTAGGAAGCCTTGTGCAGACATCCACTCGTCAGAGTAAATTTTACTCATATATTTTGATCCGTGATCAGGAAATATCACAACAACCTTAGCATTTTTATCAAAGGTGCCGGAAGCTTGAAGTTGTTTAACACCTTGAAGGGCTGCACCAGAGGTGTATCCTGCGAAAATACCTTCCGTTTTAGAAATTTCCCTTGCTGTGTGGGCACTTTCATGATCGGTCACTTTTATAAAATAATCAATGGCATTAAAATCAGTGGCTGTGGGGATTAGGTTTTTCCCTAAGCCTTCTATCCTATAAGGGAAAATGTCTTCTGGATTAATTTCACCAGTCTCATGATAGCCTTTTAAAATAGACCCGTATGCATCTATTCCAATCACTTTAATAGCCGGATTCTGCTCTTTTAAAAACTGAGCCGTCCCAGAAATAGTTCCCCCAGTCCCACTACAAGCTACCAAATGAGTGATTTGCCCATTGGTGTCTTCCCATATTTCTGGACCCGTACTGCGGTAATGAGCCTCTGTATTAAGGCTGTTAAAATACTGGTTAATATAAATAGAATTTGGGGTGTTATTGTGAATGGTCTTTGCTACCTCGTAATAAGATCTTGGATCGTCTGCGCTAACGTGGGCTGGGCAAACATGAACCTCAGCACCCATAGCCCTTAACATGTCTATCTTATCTGGAGAAGATTTAGAACTCACTGCTAAAATACATTTATAGCCTTTTATAGCACTCACCATAGCCACGCTAAATCCTGTATTTCCTGAGGTAGTTTCTATAATAGTGTCTCCTGGATTCAATAAACCCTTTTCCTCTGCTATAGTAATAATATGGTATGCAATTCTATCTTTAGCAGAATGGCCGGGATTAAAAGCTTCTAATTTGGCGTAAAATTCGCCATCAAAACCAATAACGGTTTTTTGAAGTTGTACAAGCGGTGTTTTTCCTATAAGGGGTAGGATACTGTTGTGAGCATGTATCTTTTTATGCATGTAACTGTTTTTGATTCAGGTATTCTAGTAAAAATACACTGCAAATTTAATGTTTTTTTTTAACTTAGATTTTCTGAGCCAAATCTAAAATAAAGGCATATTCTTTGGCAACTTCTTTCAATGCCTCAAACCTACCTGAAGCGCCTGAATGTCCTGCCTCCATATTAGTATTAAATAACAATATATTATGGTCGGTTTTTAAATCCCTTAATTTTGCCACCCATTTGGCTGGCTCCCAATACTGTACTTGTGAATCATGATAGCCTGTGATAACTAATGTATTCGGATAGTCTTGTGGCTTAACATTGTCATATGGAGAATAAGACATCATATAATTGTAATAATTTTCTTCATTAGGATTACCCCATTCGTCATACTCCCCTGTAGTCAGGGGAATACTACTGTCTAGCATGGTAGTGACAACGTCTACAAATGGTACACTTGCTATAATTCCTTTGTATAAGTGTGGGGCCATATTCATCACAGCACCCATTAATAGTCCGCCAGCAGATCCGCCATAGGCGAACAAACCCTTAGCAGCAGTGAATTTTTCTGAAATTAAAAATTCAGAACAGGCTATAAAATCTGTAAAAGTATTGCGCTTACTAAGCAATTTACCGTCATCATACCAAGGTCTTCCCAAGTATTCACCACCTCTAATATGCGCAATAGCATACACAAAGCCTCGGTCCAACAGACTAAGTCTCACAGTAGAGAAATAAGGGTCAGAAGTATGCCCATAAGATCCATATCCGTACTGTAACAAAGGACTGCTTCCATCCAAAGGGGTGTCTTTGCGGTACACCAACGAAATAGGGACCTTTACACCGTCTTTAGCAGTGGCCCAAACCCTTTGAGAAGCATAATTATCCTCTTTAAAATTTCCTCCTAAAACTTCTTGTTGCTTTAAAAGTTCCTTTGACCTAGTGGCCATATTATAATCATATACACTAGCAGGTGTAGTCATGCTATTGTATCCAAAACGTAAAATTTCTGAGTCAAAATCTGGATTTGTTCCTACATAAGCAGTGTAGGTTTCATTGTCAAAAGGCAGGTAGTGAGGTGGTATATTAGTATCCCATGGAACAATCTGAATACAACTTAAACCGTGACGCCTCTCTGAGAGTATATAATAGTTTTTAAAAATAGTAATGTCTTCAAGTAACACTTTAGGTCTGTGGGGTATAAAATCCTCCCAATGAGACATATGGGTGTTAGATTCATTAACTTTCATGACCTTAAAATTAATCGCTTCATCTTTATTGGTCAATATATAAAAGTGATCTCCATAATGGTTTAAATCATATTCTAAACCTCTCGTTCGAGGGCTAAAAACAACGGGGGTAGCTTCTGGCTGGTCTGCTGGAAATATGCTGTATTCCGTTGTTAAAGTACTAGAAGATCCAATGACAATATATTTCTTGCTTTTGGTTTTAAAAACATATGCATTAAAAGTTTCATCTAACTCTTCATAAATCTTCACATCTTCACTGACATCTCCTAACTTATGCCTATATATTGCCTCTGAACGTAAGGTATTTTCGTTTTTAGATGTATAGAAAAATGTTTTGTTGTCTGCAGCCCAACTAGCACTTCCTGTCGTATTCTCAATTCTGTCTGTTAACAGCGCACCAGTAATTATATTTTTAACATGCAAAGTGTACTGTCTTCTAGACACTGTGTCTGTAGAAAAAACACATAAAGTATTGTCTGGACTTACAGAGAAACCTCCCAGGCTGAAATACTCATAGTTTTCTGCCAATACATTACAGTCTAACAGCAATTCTTCTTGTGCAGACAAATGGTCTTTTTTACGGGTGTAAATGGGGTATTCTTTTCCTAGCTCATATTTGGTGATATACCAATATCCATTGTGCTTATAGGGCACTGAACTGTCGTCTTCCTTTATCCTAGACTTCATTTCCTCAAAAAGACGGTCTTGAAAATCTTTTGTGTGGGCTGTAGCCTGATCGTAATAGTTGTTTTCCGCTTTAAGGTAGTTGAGTACCTCTGGGACATCTCTTTCATTCATCCAGAAATATGGATCTACTCTTTCGTAACCTAAATGTGAGAGGGTTTTATTTTTCTTTGCTGCCTGAGGCGTATTAGGAAAAGTCATGTCAAAAAATTTAAGGCCACAAAAATACCCAATAAATAATTGGACTTAGGAATAATGTGCGTTAAAAACCATTTAAAATTGACAATAAACGGCTGTGCATCTCATCGGTGTAATTAAGGTGGGTCACCAATCGTAACTTTCCTGATCCCATTGAGATTAATCTAATGTTATTTTCATTCATTTTATCCATAAATGCCTGGGCATCTAACACAGACTCTTTGAGCTCAAAAATAATGATATTAGTATCTACAGGAGATACGGAAGAAATAAAGTCTTTCTTAGATAAGATTGCTTCAATCTCTTTGGCTTTTTTATGGTCTTCTTTGAGTCTTTCTCTGTGATGGTCTAAGGCATAAATACCTGCAGCAGCTAAGAAACCAGCTTGTCTCATTCCACCCCCAAATACCTTTCTAACCCTAAGTGCTTTGGCTATAAAATCTTTAGATCCTAATAGCACAGAACCTACGGGACAGCCTAAACCTTTAGACAGACAGACACTAATGGAGTCAAATAAGTTGCCGTAAAGTTTAGGATCTTCTCCAGTCACAGCGAGTGCGTTCCAAATTCTTGCACCATCTAGATGAAATTTAAGCCCGTTAGAGGTACAAACTTCTTTAATCGCTTTCATTTCATTTATGTCCCAAATAGCCCCTCCACCTTTGTTGGTTGTATTCTCTAAACAAACCAAGGTAGTTAAGGGGCTGTGGTAAAAGTCAGGAGGATTAATGGTAGCCTTAACTTGCTTTGCTGTAATCATGCCCCTGTGGCCAGCAATCAGTTTACAAGACACGCCTGAATTAAAGCTCACTCCCCCACCCTCATAATTAAAAATATGGGCATAATGATCACAGATCAGTTGTTCTCCCGGCTGTGTGTGCACTTTAATAGCTGTCTGATTGGCCATAGTACCAGAGGGAAAAAACAAAGCAGCTTCCATACCAAATAGGGCAGCTGTTTTTTCTTCAAGGGCATTTACTGTAGCATCTTCTTTAAAAACGTCATCTCCAACTTTAGCAGACATCATGGCCGCCAACATCCCTTTGGTTGGCGTAGTAACCGTATCACTGATTAAATTAATTTCCATAAATCAAGTCTTAAAAAGAGCAATTCATTCCTATTGGAGACCCGTCAGGTACTGTTGGCGCAGGAATTACCTTAAAGTTCTCAGGAGATTTCAAGAAGGCGGCATACCTTCTGAATAATTCTTGGTCATATAAATCTTTAGAGACCGATAATGTGCCCGCCTTTTCTTTTAAAAAGGAATGAACTACTGCGTTTACTTGAGGATGCACCATTTCTTGCTGGGCCAAATTCAATAAATGCGTAAACACCCTAAAGTTAATATTCAACTGCACATTTTGAATATAATTATCCTTGTGTTTTAGGCCAATAGTGCCCTGCCATAAAGCAGACAACACAGCCTGTAAGTCTAGCTGACTGTTGTCTAGCGCCTTTTGCTGAATTAATCTAGTAGCCCGCTGTGGGTGTAACAAAAATCCTAAAGTCACGTCTGCAGCAGTTTCAGGTGCAGATAAAGGGTCAAATGTCACACCTGTTTTTCCTTTAAAAGATTCTCTACCACTATTATAAGAAGGAGATCTCGGAGGGAATAGTGTTAATTTTTCTTCCGGAATAGCCATTTCAGCAGCGTTTAAAGTACGTAATAAAGTCCTTAGCGCTTCTTTTTGGTCTTTGGCAGCAATGGTATAAGCATCTGACTGATTGCTCCCTTTTACCTGATAACTATAATCAATACCACCAATGACTTTAGCGGCAGCCTCTGCCTGATAGCGATGAAAAAAATACAAAGGCACAAACACATCTTCTAATACAGATAGCGGTTCTCCTTGGCGAATATTATGAATACCAAACTGATCAATCGCTTTAGAACGCACCTCCAAAACGTCATTTAATCCCTGAGCAGCAGTAGCGCCATTGTCCCAAAGGTGGGCAAAAGCACTGGCACTACCAGCTGGTCTTGCATCTGAATCTGATAAGTATTTTTGGCCTTCAGCCGATGCCGCTTCCAAAATAGCATTCAAAGCAGCTTGCTCATCTTTTACACTGTCTGGAAAATCACTGTAAGAATAGGCAACACTTACCTTATCCCAAGACCCAATTCCCGTTTCATAAGCATTAGAAAAAGATACTTCACCTTCTTTAAGCTCGAATTGAGGGTGTGGGTAATCCATTACAGAGGCTTTTTGGTGTGCACTTGCAGCAAAATTGTGCATAAAACCTAAAGTGTGGCCAATTTCATGGGCAGACAATTGTCTGATTCGAGAAACAGCCATAGCTAACATGCCTTGGTGGTTTTCATCTCCATCTTTAAAGGGTTCTTTACTGAGCGCTTGTGCAATCATAAAGTCTTGTCTAATTCTTAAACTTCCGAGACTCACATGTCCTTTTAAAATTTCTCCAGTTCGAGGATCCGAGACGTTACTGCCATAACTCCAACCTCTAGTAGACCTGTGAATCCATTGAATGACATTGTACCTTACATCTAAAGGATCTGCGTCTTCAGGCAACATTTTTACTTGAAAAGCATCTTTGTATCCTATGGCTTCAAAAGCCTGATTCCACCATCTACCTCCCTCTAAAAGTGCTGTTCTTACTGGTTCTGGAGTCCCATTGTCTAAATAATAAATAATAGGCTCAACTGCTTCACTCACTGAAGCATTGGGGTCTTTTTTTTCCAATCTATGTCTGGCTATATATCTTTTTTCAATAGGGCTACTCACAGCTGTGGCATAATCTAAATAAGAAAAGGAGTACGCTCCAGACCTAGGATCGTACTTTCTTTTTTCAAAATCCAATTCAGGTAAGGCCACAAATGAATGGTGTTGTGCTACAGTCACAAGGTCTGGACTAGGCACCACAGACCTTAAATAGCTTCCTTTGGCTTTTCCCTTAAAGGTGAGCATAACATCTATTTCAATATTTTTTGGAAAAGCTTTTGTGCGTGCCATATTCATAGCACTTTTGGATTTATCTAAAGTAAAACTTCCCTGATTCGATTGTTGTAAACGATCGCTCACACCATGGGCATCTTGCATTAAAAAATCAGTAATATCTATAATATATTTACCGTTAGACATGCTTTCAATAGGGAAACCAAATAATACAGAAGAAGCAAAAGCCTGCTTAACAGATTCCTTTTCCAGGGCATTGTCCGTAAGGGCCCTATATTGAAGGTTGGGCTGAATAAGCATGAGCTTATTGGCCATTTTCTTGAAGGAAACTACCCGCTCTCCGCCCAATTGACCTCTATCTAAACCAATATCATTACTGCCAATACCACTACTTAAAGAATTTATATAAAGAAACTCTTTGTCTAATTCCGTTACCTCTAGGTAAATTTTACCTGAGTCATTGTCATAATAAAAGGGGAAATAGCCATCGAATTTTTGAAATTGGGTCTTGTTTAAATTGAGTTGACCAAAAACAAAACTACTCATAGCCAAGCAGCAAAAGGAAAGAAAAACACGCATAAGATTGGTTTTTAAGGCGGTTAATAAAAGAGACATCGGCCTGGAAAGGCCATAAATTAAGTAAAAACTAAATTTACTAAAATTGATGGTACAACCAAGGGTAAATAGTATTTTTGCTCAAAATGATTACTATGCTCACTACAGATCAATATAAAGGTCTTTTAGATCGCCTTGGTGCGTTAAGGAGGTATCTTTGACGTAGATGCCAAGCGCATTGAAATAGAAAACGAGGAAGAAAAGACCCTCGCACCTGACTTTTGGGACCAACCACAGAAAGCACAAGCACACCTCAAATTCATACAATCAAAGAAAATATGGGTACAAGGTTATGAAAAAGCCAAAGCACTCATTGAAGACTTAGCGGTTATGATGGAGTTTGCAGATGCAGGGGAAATCACGGAAGATGAATTAAAAATAGCCTACCAAAATACTTTGGATGTTTTAGAAGACCTGGAGTTTAGAAACATGCTTTCGGAAGAAGGCGACAACCTCTCTGCTGTTCTGCAAATTACCGCTGGTGCTGGTGGAACGGAAAGTTGTGACTGGGCTGCCATGCTCATGCGCATGTATATGATGTGGAGTCAAAAAGCAGGCTTTAAAATTAAAGAACTCAATTATCAAGAGGGAGATGTTGCTGGAGTTAAGACTGTGACCCTTGGTATTGAAGGCGATTTTGCTTTTGGTTGGCTAAAAGGAGAAAATGGGGTCCATAGGTTGGTCCGTATTTCACCCTTTGACAGCAACGCCAAAAGACACACCTCATTTGCCTCTGTATATGTGTATCCGCTTATTGATGACTCCATTGAAATTGTCATAAACCCTGCAGATATTTCTTGGGCCTTCGCAAGGTCTGGAGGCGCGGGTGGTCAGAATGTCAACAAAGTAGAAACAAAGGTGATCTTAACCCACCACCCTACTGGTATTATTATTCACAATTCAGAAACACGTTCTCAATTAGACAATAGGGAAAATGCCATGAAACTCCTCAAATCTCAGTTGTATGAAATTGAGCTCAGAAAAAGGCAAGAAGCACGGTCTGAGATAGAATCTTCCAAAATGAAAATTGAATGGGGGTCTCAGATTAGAAATTATGTGCTACATCCTTATAAACTGGTTAAAGACGTGAGGTCAGGCACAGAAACTGGAGATGTTGACGCTGTTTTAGATGGCCATTTAGACCCATTCCTTAAAGGGTTTTTAATGCTTATGGGACAAAACGAGGAAACAGAATAAATTGTTTTAACAAATCTTTAACTTTTTGAGACTAAACCAAGGTCTAATTTTAAAATCTAACAAACATCACTATGAAAGCAATTAAAACCCTTTTATTGATTTTAATCACTTCTTTAAGTACAGAAGCCTTTTCGCAATTTGGTATGGGTGGTATGGGAATGGGTAGAAATCCACAGACAGGTAGAAGACAATCACTGGCTCCTCAGGCACCACAAAGGCAAGAGAAACCGGAAAACCTTACAGCAGAGCAAATTGTAGACCTTCAAATGGACGCTTTCAAAGAGGCTTTAGACCTCAGTGCTTTTGAGGTAGCTGTTTTAAGAACCATCCTAGTGAATTCTGTACAAAAGAGAATAGAATTACAGCTGCTTAAATTATCAGATGTAGACCAAATAAGGGCAGCAGTAGAAAAAATTGACAAGGAACAAGAAGAGGCCCTAAAATCTGGTTTACCTGCTGAGAAGTATGATGCTTTCATTGCCCTGCAAGAAGAAGGTTTTAAGAAAACCAAAAAAAAGAAGAAAAAACGAAAGAAAAATAAATCTTAATGAAACAATACTCCCTATTTATCCTTTTATCTTTAAGTTCATTGTTTATGTGGTCTCAATCGAGACCAGAGGCAAAATCCTCCATTACAGTAACGGGCACTGTTATAGATAAAGATACCGGGGAGCCACTTGAATACGCAACTTTAGTATTGCAATCTGTAGAGAATCCCAGCCAAGTAACTGGCGGGATCACCGACCAAATGGGATTGTTCTCGGTGGAAGCAAAAGCAGGAAATTACAACCTTAGTATTGAATATATTTCATACAAAACCTACACACTTAACAACCAAACTTTAAATACTGACATCAATTTAGGCACTATTGCTATTGGATTAGATGTGTCTCAATTAGATGAAGTGGAATTGGTTGCAGAGCGAACTACTGTTGAGCTTAGGTTAGATAAAAAAGTATATAATGTTGGGCAGGATCTTACTGTTAAGGGAGGATCTGTAACCGATGTTTTAGATAACGTTCCTTCTGTATCTGTAGATGTAGAAGGTAATATTAGTTTAAGGGGAAATGAAAGTGTTAGGATTCTAATCAATGGAAAACCTTCCGCCCTTTCAGGATTAAGTCCAGATGCCTTAAAGCAATTACCGGCAGACGCCATTCAAAAAGTAGAAGTCATTACCAATCCATCTGCTAGATATGACGCAGAAGGGACTGCAGGTATTTTGAATATTGTACTTAAGCAAAAAAAAACAGTGGGCTTAAATGGCGCAATTAACGCCACCCTAGGAACCCCAAAAAACAATGCGGGTACTTTGAACCTAAATTTAAGAAGGGACAAATTCAATCTATTCACCACCACTACTTTTAGAAACAATGAAGGACCTGGAAATGGTTTTAACAACCAAGAGAACTTTGATGAGAATGGTCAAACCTTAAGTTTTCAAGATGAAAAAAGGCTTTATTTAAGGGATAATACTAATTTTAATACCAATTTAGGCCTCGAATTTTTTATAGATGAAACCAGCAGTATCACTAATTCTGTGGTTTTTGGAAACTCTAATGGGGGGACTAGAACAGAGGTAGATTTTAACAATTACAATGCAGAAAGAATATTGAGTTTGTCTAGAGAACGAATTAGTGTAGAAACCGAAACAGACAACAACTTTCAGTATTCTGTGAATTACCAAAAGAAGTTTAAGAAAGACGGCCATCTTTTAACGGCAGACTACCAGTATTCTACTGGGGATGAATTTGAAGATGCTGAAATTTTGGAAACCATTCTTCAAGACAATAGCTATCTTCCTACGGAGCGCACCAGTACTACTGAAAATCAAAAAAATCAACTAATACAAGCAGATTATGTGCTGCCTTTTGGGAGTGAAAATCAATCACAATTTGAACTGGGGTACCGAGGAACTTTCAATGAGTTTACGACTGCTTTTGACTTTAGTGTAGAAAACACCTCTGGTAATTTTATTTCAAACCCTGACTTTAGCAATACCTTATTTTATAAAGAATATGTTCAAGCTGCCTATACACAGCTGGGATCTAAATGGGCGTCTTTTAGCTTACTTACTGGTCTTAGAATGGAACATTCTAATATAGATGTAAACCTTATTGAAACCAATGATTTAAAAAACAAAACCTATATAAATTGGTTTCCCTCTATTTTCCTAGGCTACGAAATTGGAGAAACCACCCAATTTACCCTAAGTTTCAGTAGAAGGCTTAGAAGGCCTAGAAATAGGTTTATCAATCCCTTCGTGTCCAGGTCTAGTAACACCAACCTCAGGCAAGGAAATGCAGATTTAGACCCCACCTTTACCAATGCCTTTGACTTGGGTTATAATACCAGGCTAGATAAAGTAACCTTCACAACTACCGGGTATTTTAACCATTCTACGGGAGTATTTCAATACATTAGACAAGAAACAGGAGATGTTGTTACCATTGAAAACCCAAATGATTTATCTAATCCAGTAACGGTACCCATTATTCTTTCTAGACCTATTAATTTGGCTAATGAAAAAAGAGTGGGAATGGAATTTACCACTACCTATACACCAATACGAAATTGGCGTTTCACTTGGAATGTTAATATGTTTCAAAGGGCCCTAAGGGGAGACTACACCTATGTAAACAGCAATGCTGAAACTATATCGCAGAACTTTGACGCAGATAATTTTAGTTGGTTTACTAGATTGAGCGCTAAAGTGGTGCTACCCTATGCCATTGACTTTCAATCAAACGCTTTTTACCAAGGCCCATCCAGAGATGCACAAAGTCGCAACAAAGGAATGTTAAGTGCTAATTTAGCCTTTAGCAAAGAAATTTTAAAAGACAAAGGGACCCTCTCTTTAAATGTGAGCGATCTTTTTAACTCCAGAAAAAGAATGAGCGAGATTAGAACGCCTAATGTATTTTCTGACAGTGAATTCCAATGGAGACAAAGACAGATTAACCTCACCTTTGCATACCGATTTAATCAAAAGAAAAATTTCAGCAGGGACCGATCAAGAGGCCAAGGAGAAATGGGTGGTGATATGGAATTTCAAGGTACGCCGTAGTTTTTTTGTGAAACTAAATTCACTTAAGCCAATACCTCAAATAAAAAAAAGCACCTAATAGGTGCTTTTTTTATATATAGTAATAAGTCAGTTAGTCTGTTTTTGCCTTTTTAGCATCACGCTTCTCTTTTAAAAATTCTAAAAGTGATCCGCCCAACCAATAAGGAATAACAAAAGTCAATAAAAAAATCATCAACCAGAAACCAATGGTTAAAATGGTTAAAAAAGCGATAAATCCTAAATATTGGTCAAACTCAAACATGTGATATAAATTTTACACTACAAAGATAGGTTAGATTTTACAATTCTCACAAATCTGAACTAAAAAAAATGGCAAAAAAGAGGCAGGTAGTGTACCTTTGTTTACTAAGAACAATTTTATTATTTATCACACCAATAACCTAATAATATGAGCTTTAGAATAGAAAAAGACACTATGGGGAACGTAGAGGTTCCTGCAGACAAATACTGGGGCGCACAAACAGAACGCTCTAGAAACAATTTTAAAATTGGTGCACCAGCATCTATGCCCTTAGACATTGTATATGGCTTTGCTTATTTAAAGAAGGCTGCTGCCTATGCGAATTGTGATCTAGGCGTTTTGGAAAGTAAAAAGAGGGACCTTATTGCAGCGGTTTGTGATGAAATTTTAGGTGGAAAACACGACGATCAATTTCCTTTGGTCATATGGCAGACTGGTTCTGGAACCCAAAGCAATATGAATGTCAATGAAGTGATTGCAAATAGGGCCCAAGAATTGGCTGGAGGAAAGATTGGTGAAGGAGAAAAAGTAATTCAACCCAATGATGATGTAAATAAATCTCAATCTTCCAACGATACATTTCCTACAAGTATGCATATTGCAGCTTATAAAAAAATTGTGGAAGTTACTATTCCTGGAGTTGAAAAACTCAGGGATACTATAGAAACAAAATCTAGGGCATTTAAAGATGTCGTTAAAATTGGACGCACCCATTTAATGGACGCCACTCCCCTCACCCTTGGCCAAGAGTTTTCTGGCTATGTTTCACAACTAAATCACGGCCTAAAAGCCCTCAGAAATACTTTGCCTCATTTGTCAGAAATGGCCCTAGGAGGCACTGCTGTTGGAACTGGTCTAAACACCCCTAAAGGTTATGATGTTTTGGTTGCTAAATACATGGCCTCTTTTACTGGAATGCCATTTATTACTGCTGAAA
>Ga0181601_10002808_pt1 | contig 14852 bp, 11 predicted proteins | sample 041ome_8_FD_133020 | JGI IMG/M metagenome (GOLD analysis project Ga0181601, IMG submission 133020) | Coastal salt marsh microbial communities from the Groves Creek Marsh, Skidaway Island, Georgia - 041407BS metaG (megahit assembly) | ecosystem: Environmental > Aquatic > Marine > Intertidal zone...
GCCGACGAGGGGTTGTACGCGGCGAAAAATTCCGGTCGGAATAAAGTCGTCACCGTCTAGCCATGGCAGCGCGCTTTACTCGGTCAGATCGAGACTGAATTTCAGAAAGACCTCATCCAGTTCGTATCCCAGATCTCGGTATAACGTCTGGCCCGGATAGTTGTCCCGCGCTGTTTCAAGATCCAGCCGAGCAGCCCCCTGCGCCTTGGCCCAGTCACTGGCCGCGTTCATCAAGGCGCGAGCAATACCTTGCCGTCGTGCCGCCTCGACGACGAAAAGATCGTAGAGCACAAAATAGTCTACGAGATCGACGGAACACAACGCGGGGTAGAGCTGCGTAAAGCCGAGCAGCTCTGAGCCGTTATCTGCCGCAAAGATCGTCGAGCGACCGGCCTCGATATTTTCTGCAAGCCAGGCTCGCGCTGCGCCGAGATCCGGTGAGCATTGATAGAACTGGCGGTACTGGTCAAACAGGTCAGCAAGCTGATCGAGATCGGAGGCCGCAGCAAGGCGAACGGTGATGGTGGCGTTCATGTGAATGTCCCTTAGGGCACTTCCGAGCCAATCTACCGGCTATTAGATAATTTGCAAAAGCGCCCAGCTGATTTCTCGAAAGCCCGGCCCAATTTGCGTTGAGCATGGAATCCAAGCGGCCACCTAATCCAAATGGGTGCGGATTAGCATTATGTGACAGGCGATACTGGTTGTCACATTTTGCACCGGATTAGGACGATTCCGGCCGAGAAAAGCGCTAGCGTATAGGTGTCGAAAGTTGCGCTGTCCCGTGAGGGGGCGCTAGGAACCAAAAGTACAGAGGCCGCCATGGTCAGCAACGAACAGGAAGCTCAACAGGTTGTGATCCGCCACATCGGCGGGTTCGCCTTGCCGACCTTGCTACTGCTGGTGAGCTGCGCGTTCATCTATCTGGCTTCCGTTGCTCACCTGCTGACTGATCCCGCGTTCTCCTGGTGGGCGCTGGCAGGCATTGCGTTTTGTACTTACGCCATCTACACCCCGTTGCATGAGGCTGTTCACGGCGCTGTGACCGGCATGAATATCGAACGCCGATGGGTTAATGAGTGGACCGGCTTCATCGCCGGACATTTCATTGGCATTTCGTTCACCTCACATCGCCGCTCGCACCTAAAGCATCATCGCTCGACGAATCATCCGACTGAAGACCCCGATATGGTGCTGTCGGCGAGCAATGGTCTTGAGCTGCTGATTGCGTGGCTCAAGGGCGTGCCAAAAGAGTGGATGTTTGCGATGTCTTTTGAGCATTTTACGAACGCCGAGAAGGTCACGATGCGGCGCGAGTTCGTGGCGATTATCCTGACGCGCCTGCTGCTGCTGGTTTTTTGTGCCGATCTCGGTGTCGCCTTGCTCACGCTGCTAGTGGGCCAGCTCATCGGTAATGCGGTACTGGTTACGCTGTTTGCCTGGTCAGTGCATCACCCCCATACCGAGCAAGAGCGCATGAAGACCACTACGTTGTATCAGGCACGGATAGGTCTCGATACTGCCATGACCTTGCTCTGGGGCTACCAGAACTACCATGCTATCCATCACCTTTATCCGAAGGTGCCGTTTTTCCGTTACCGGCGGTTGTATCGTGCTTTGGAGCCTTATCTGCGCGAGAGCGGTGTGCCGGCCAAACAGCTGATCTAGCCAGCAGGCTGGTTGATGCCTCTGAGCCCTAAGCCATCACTTGGCTCTGGTCTTGGGGTGCTGGCTGAATCGCGAGCGCACGCAGCTTCTGCTCCAGCAGGTGCTCAAAAATCTCAAAACGACCCTCGCAACCTGCTAGCGCTTCTTTGGAAATGACAATCTCCACCTTTCCCTCGCGATCCATCGCGATACAGGGGAGGTGGTCAGACATGGCCGACAAAACATGTGGCGGAACCTCATCGCGATGCACCCATTCGAGCGACGCTGCCTGCCCACGTCGCTGCCGCCAGCTCGCTTTTCCCAACGGGTTCCAGCCGTGAGATAAATCACATAGCGCACACTCAGCCTTGCCAAGACACTTGTCTTTCAGATAGCTGAGCTCGCCCAGCAGAGACCCGTCTGCGTCGTAGATTGCATAGAGCTTGGGTAGCGCCACAGGATAGATCCGCTAGACTCGGAATGCGAAGTTTATACAGAGATGTGTCGCAACAGATCATAGGAGTGTTCCATGGATCGTTCGCTCGCCCCACGCTTTTTTGGTTTGCCATGGATTGGCCTTGCACTGTGCTGCCTGTTATCGACGCCGCTGCAAGCCGAGATTTTATCGATAGAGTTGCAGAAAGAGGGGCGCCAGGCGGAGCGCCTATCTACGATTCGTCAGCTCGATGGCCAACCAGGCAGCGTATTACGCATTGCCTCGGAAGCCGGCATTGATTTCGAATTTACGCTAGACCGGGTCGATAGAAAGCGTTCTGGGATCAGGGTGTTCTCTGGGCTTGCGGAGGGCGGAGCCAGGCTGGCGTTGGTAACCTCCCCGGATGGGGCGGTTCAGGGCTCGATTCGGGACGGCTATAACCAATACCGCCTGTACCAGAAAGGGGGAGAAATCGTTTGGCACTATGTCGAGCCCTCATTGAGTAAGCGCAAGGAGCCCCCCGCCTTCACTTTCGAGAGAACGCGTCGCCAAGAAGGCCTCTCGCCTCAATTGAAACCGTCTCGGCAGGCGTTATCTAGCCGTCTTGCTCTGGAATCGGTTTCTTATCCGGTTTACCAGACCGGCACCGCAACAATCAAACTACTGTATTACTACGATCAAAATCTGCAGAACGCAGCGTCTGTTGCCCAGTTGGTGACGGAGATCGCCAATCAAGCCATGATCGACAGCAACATCGATATCGTCTTTGAAATACCTGAGGGGGCCATCAAACCCGTCAACATCGATACGAGCTTGTTATTGGAGGAAACGCTCGATCAAATGGACTTCGTGGAGCCCCCCTTCACGTCGATTGAGCAAGATCGCACGACGTATCAGGCGGATCTAATCGTTCTTCTGCGTCGAGAGAGACCCCAAGATGACGCCTGTGGGCTCGCGCCTGTAGGGGTGGTTGATGGGATCCCGTATCGCTACGCCCACAACACAGTGGCCGCCTGGCTACCTCCTGAGGAAACTGACGGTGAATTTTGCACTGACGACACCGTTGCCCACGAGCTGGGGCACTTGCTTGGCTCTCTGCATGAACGGCGCATCAGTGAGCCAGAGGGGGGTGCTTACGATTTCAGTTACGGCCATTATAGAACCGGCCGCTTTAAGACCATCATGAGTTACGGCAAGGAGTCGTCATTGACGGTTTTTTCTAATCCCAACGTAAAGGACTGCTGGGAGGCTTCTTGCGGTATCCCTGCCGGCAACAGTAACTCCGCAGATAATGCACGCGGTTTTAATCAAGTACGGTTCATGATCGAGGGTTACGAGGGGACAACGTTTCGGCACGAAACGTGGAGTGATTTTCGGGTCGACCAAAGCTGCACTCTCAGTGATGGTACAGATGGCGTGAAGAGAGGCCACGGTTTCGCCAACGATTCGCCATTTAATATTGAGATGCGCGCGTTTTCCGTGCTCACTGACGCTGGAGAGGTCATTACCTCAGAGTTTGAGCCGGGTGAGTTTGTCTACTCTCCCGGCTACTACAGCGTGGTCTGTGAGCACCCAGACGATAATTTGTACGGTAGCGACTATCGGGAATCTTGGGTGACCTATGTTGAGCCCACATCGGGCGAGTTGTTCGAGTCCACGCATTTACGATGGGATAATGCCTTCAGCGGACAGTACGCGAAGGTCACGGTCAGTGCAGGGTCTGGAGGAGACCTTCAGGGGCATACCTCCCGATTCGTGAGATCTGATGAGTCGCTCGTGTTGACTTTCCTGCCCGACGAAGGCCAGCAGCTGGCTGGGGTGGTTGGGTCCTGTGGGGGTACATTACAAAATAATACCCTCACGATCCCAGAGGTGGCTGAGGATTGCACGGTGAAGCCCGTTTTTGAGACGGCGGCTGTGGTACCCGGGGATACCTTTCGGGTGAGCCTTGAAGAACCAGGCGCTGGGACTGTGTATTCGGGTGTTGGCAACCTGCGTGGCTGGTCTGTGGCGACAGTTGGGGTTGATAAGATCGAAATCTGGATCGATGGCGTCTATGCTTTTGATGCGCCCTACGGAGGACTGCGTCAGGATGTGGGTGGCATTTTCCCTGACGTCGACAATTCATCTAGCTCGGGTTTCTCCTTGGCTTGGAACTACAATGATATGGAGCCCGGTGAACATACCATCACCGCAAGAGCCTATAACCAGAACGGGCTTTTCGAGGACAGCACGGCAACTTTTACGGTGACGCGTTTCCACAAGTCGTTCCTGAGCCAGGGTGATCAGGTCGATCTCAATACGGCGCAGTGTTCGGTCGCTGACGGCCAAATCACGTTGTCTGACGCGATTATGGACGGCAAGGTTTATGACATCTTGCTCGACTGGCGCACGGCAGCTCAGGATTTCCAGATTGTTGAGATACGCTAGGTTTTCGCTCTGACACAGGTGCGCGTGGTGATGGGACGAAGCTTTACAGCGTTCCGCTTGCTCCCAACCCCATGAGCGCACGCTTTAACTCGCCGAACGCGAGGCGCTGGGAGCGGTGGCTCTGTGGCGATCACACAAAGCGGTTTGGACTGCCGTAATCAAAGGCAACCACCTGTCGTTGACCTGCGCCAGAGTAAGACCGTGTGCCATGCCAGAAGTAGCTGGGGAACAACACTAGTTTACCCGCCTCTGGTTTGATCCGCCTCAGCGCGGGCAAGGCGTCTTTCACTTTAAAGGGGGGTTCGCCCAGCACCAGGTGGCCCGCATCGTTCTCGCCTGTCACTGCGTCGGGAACTTCCACATAGCATGTACCGCTATACCAGCCTTTGGCATGCACATGGGATCGATGATAAGTGCCGGCTGTGCCGCGGATCGCCCAGCTTGCGTGCATCATGGGTTTCTTGGGCCGATACAGCCGTAGCGGGTGGGGTTCGGGCAACGCCTCGAGGACGCTGCTGCTAAAAAAGGCGTGTGCTGCGCGCTCGATCTGATCTCGCAGCCTGATCAGGCAGGGGTCGTGCGACTGGGCCAGCAGATTACCGGGCGTCTGCACGCCACCTCGCACTGACTGGGTGGGTGGTGCCGCCTTCATCTTGTGCTGGACCTCCAGCGCCGCAGCGGTGGCTGACCAGTCAATGGCATCAGCCGGCGCAGCACTGTCTATCTCGTCAAGCGAGGTTGCCGTCAGCAATGTGTCGGTGTCTGCCAGCGTCGCTTGACGTGGGTCGTCAAGGCATCGGAGTGCCGTGACCAGTAGCGCAATGAAATATTGATCGCCCGGTGCCGAGCGACACAAACGCTGTGCCGTCTCCAAGGCCTCGCCGTATCGTCCGAGAGCAAAGAACGCCTGACAAATGGTTTCCAACGCCCCGTCCGGCCCCTCGATCTGTTGCGCAACGACCTCGTCGTAAGCGTCATTGGCGCAGAGCCAGCGAAGATGTGCCCATCGCCAGTGGTTGTCGCGGCCAGAGCGTGAAGCATGCGCCTCGATCAGTTGCTTTGCCCCGTCGTTTTCGCCGCTCTCTAGTAGGCGACTGATCAGATCACGGAACAGCTCGGGCTCGGGCGCGCGATGCCAGTGATCGGTCATCATGCTCAGCGGGGCTGGCTCATCGAGTTCGGAGAGCAGGTCAGTGGCATGGCGCAGCAATGGCAAATCCATGTCGCCCAGCTCCATGTCTTTAATCCACTTCAGTGCGACATCAGTTTGGCCGCTGTGAATCAACGACTGGAGCAGTGCCTCGCCACATCCTCGTGGCGGGGCCGGCTCTGAGAGCAGTGTGCGAAGCGCACTCTCGGCCTGTTCGAATTGCCCAGCATGTAGTGCTAACCGCGCGCGTCGATAGCGGGACGCCTTGGCGAGTGGGGCCGGTTCGTGAATGGATTCAAAGATCTCCTCGGCAGCATCATGATCGCCCGATGCCGCGAGGCACCGGCCTCTCAATAATGTCGCCTGACTGAACCGCTGATCTGTGGTGTCGCGACATAGTCGTTCTGTTAGACCCAGTGCGGCGTCAATGTCGCCACACTGAAAAAACCCCATGGCGGTCGCGTAGCGCATGCCGGGCTCTTCGACTTCTGCCAGTGCGCGATACAGGGGTAGCGCATGATGATGGCGCCCCAGCTGACAAAAGATATCGGCGCGGAGCAGCAGTGCAGGCGGATTCGTCTGACCGCGATCCTCAAGCGTCTTGAGCGTGCCTAAGGCGTCGTTCAGCTGGTTGTTTCGGTGGAAGCACAAGGCTGCCTGTAGGAGGCCGTTGGGGTCTGTTTCCTGTGCCAGTGATTGCTCAAATAGGGAGCAGGCTGACTCCAAATCACCTTGTTTGAAAGCGGCCAGCGCTCTCTGAGTGGTTGGCAACATGGCGGTGGGGGCTCATCCGAGGTTGGCGGTGGCCAAGTCTGACAGAGCCATGCCAGCGTGTCCTCCCGGAACATCCCTCAGTGCCCGGAGAGACGCTTTCCGGCGCCGGCCATTTCCGAGATCAAATGGGAGGCGGATCTGCCGCAGGCGGCTGAATTTCTGGCCATGTTTGGCTACTTTGTACTAAGAATTGGTACAGATCTATACCAAACTCGTCGTGAATACGCGTTTTTGGGGGTTATTTTTACAGAGACTTTGGTAATCTTTGTCCGGACATAACATAAGAACTAAGCGTGCCGCGGGATTCTGCTCCCGCAGCAGGTCATCGGAAATTTACAAATACCACTACCCATAATTTATAAACAATGAGGGAACCCATGAGTACGATTCGTAATGTCTCAATACTCGCTGTCGCGGTGTCCATGGCCATTTCCGGCCAGGTCAACGCTCAGCGATCAACGACCACGGAAATTGAAGAAGTGGTGGTCACCGCCCAGAAGCGCGAAGAGAATATGCAAGACGTGGCGATCTCCATGTCAGCTATGGACGCGAATACCATCCAAAAGACGTTCTCGCGAACGATCGATGAGATCACCGGAATGTCGCCTAATCTGGTGATAAACCCGATTCTGGGCAACGGCACGGTGGGTGTCTCTATCCGCGGTATGCAGCATGCTGAAGTCGAGAAGAGCTTTGACCCGGCAGTAGCGATCTATCAAGACGGCGTTTATCTCGCGACTACAACTGGCGCATTGCTGAACGTGTGGGATGCAGAGCGCGTCGAGGTGCTTCGCGGGCCACAGGGCACGCTGTTCGGTCGTAACACAATCGGCGGCCTAGTCCACGTTATCCGCTCAAAGCCTACCGGCGAGTGGGGCGGTAAGTTGATTGGAACCTTTGCGCAGGACAACCAGACAGATCTGAAGGGTCTCATTAACCTGCCTGAAATGGGCGGCTTGTCGGTCAAGCTTTCAGCTTCCAGCATTCAGGGTGGTGAGTACATCAACAACCCGACTCGCGGCACGACTGACGGCGAGAACGACCTGACAATGATGTCGGTGGATGCTTTGTTTGCGCCGACCGATAATTTCGATTTCCGGATCATATATGATCGTATCGATGACAAAACGCCTACTAGACCCGTCGTTTCATTAACCACGGCAGGAGAGGCGTTCGGTGGATTCGGTTTGGGTGCTGTTGGTAAAACGTCGGACGAGTTGTACACGACCTACACCTCGCAAGAGCAGTATGCTGCACTGCGTACTGATGCGGTGACGATTCACGCTAACTGGCAGTTCTCTGATAACCACAAGCTGGCGCTGGTGTTCGGCGATCGCCAGACTGATGAATTGGCTCGACAGGAGTTCGACGGCGTTGCGGCTGACCTCTTCTGGACAGATCGACCGACCGAAGAAAATCAAACCAGCTATGAGTTGCGCCTAGAATCCGACTGGAGTGACAGCGTCCGCTCCACAGTGGGTGTTTTTTACTGGGACGGCGACTATACGCTCCAGCAAAATACCGCGCTGTTCAACGTCGTTAACCCGCTAATGGGCGGTGCCGGTAAAGACTCGGGCAACATCTCTATCGCAGACCGATACGCCGTTAACTACACGGCATCTCCGCTCTACAGCCAACAGGTTGAGACTACTGCGGTGTTTGGCCAGGTCGACTGGGATGTGACCGAGCGACTCATGTTGAGTGTCGGCGGTCGATGGCTCGATGAGGAAAAGGAGGCTTGCATGACGGTCTCCGGATATCCTGTGAACCCACTGCAGACGCTTCTGGGATTGCCTGCGGGTTCTGTTGCCAATACTGACGTAGCTGGTTACGACAAGACGTTGGACCCTTACCCGTTTTTGACGGGCGGTGAACTCGCCGCTGGTTCATGGGGCGAGAATTGTCCTGATTGGGCGTCTTCTGTTTACGACCCCTCATTTGACGGCAGTGCCTCTTTTGATGACTTCACGCCCAGAGTCAGTGCGCAGTATGGCTTTAACAATGGCATGGCGTATCTCACTTACTCAGAAGGGTTCCGCTCAGGTGGATTTAACGGCCGCGCGTCGGCACCTGACAACACTGGCCCTTACGACCCTGAGTCAGTGAAGAGCTGGGAAGCAGGAGCCAAGTTCACCATGTTCGACAATAGGTTCCAGTTGAATCTGGCGGCGTTCACGGTGAAGTACGATGACAAGCAGGAAGACATCGTGAAGCCTGGTGAGGATGGGCAAGCCACGCTAACGGTAGTCCAAAATGCTTCTAGTGCGACCATGGAAGGACTCGAAATGGACTTCACTTGGGTGATCACCGAGGGTCTTTCACTTCGCGGCAATGTCGGTCTTCTGGACGCATCTTATGACGATTTCCTCGCCTCGAGCGCAACCGGTATGGTCGATCTGAGTGGCGTCTCTTTGCGCCGCGCTCCAGATATGACCGCAGGCTTGGGAATGGTCTTTGAGCGCCAGATGGCGGAGGGCCATTGGTTCGTTGCTACCGTGAATTACACTTGGAAGGACGATTACTTCATCTCTGCCAGTGCTGATGGTGGCGATAAGACGATTCCCGCCGCCTTGGGCGGTGCGGGATACGTCGACAATCCGTCTCTAGTGGATTCGTTTGGCTTGTTGGACGCCTCTATTAACTGGGAGACTGAAAATTTCACGATCTCCTTGTTTGGCAAAAACCTCACCGACGAAACTTACCTGATGTCGTTCTTGGATGTGGGAGGCAACAATGTGGCGACCTCTGCCACTAATACGACGCCTGTTTATGCTCCAGGTAGCTGGTCGTTCGGTACACCCAACCGTCCTCGCTATTTCGGCGCGGAGATTCAGCTGAAGTTCTGATTCGTATTAAGTCAAAAAAGGGCGCCTGTTGGCGCCCTTTTTTGTGAGCTCTAGTACTAGTGGGTCGCGGCAGTGAGGGGCTGCATGGACCGCCAGCTCATAGCGCGATTGGCGCGACCTAAGTGCACTCTCGATGCACTTGCCGGCCCGATGCCAGTTGTCCAGTTTATTGTTCGCCGCTCCTCCTTGAGAATGCTCTAGGACAGCAAAGTTGGCTCTGCCACCTTGACCATTCTCACGCCGACGTTGTTGCCAAGATACAAGTCTGCCAGTGCGTCGGGCATCGTCTCGATGCCGTGAGAAATATGCTCAACCGGGTTGAGTACGCCTTGTCGAACCCAATCAGCCAGTGTGTCGATGCAGTCGGGGTAAGTATCCTCGTAATCAAAAACGAAGAAGCCCTCCATTTTCGCGTCCTGACGGCCCAGATTCTGCAGGTTGGCGAACCGGTGTTTGGCTTCCTTCTCGACTAGATACTCGGAAATGGAGCCACAAATCACAATGCGTGCACGGCGGCGCAGGCGTCCCAGCACATTGTCTAATAGCGGTCCGCCAACGTTGTCAAAGTACAGGTCGATCCCGTCGGGAAACGCCACGTCGAGCCGCGAGTTCACGTCTTCGCTTTTGTAATCGATGACCTCGTCATAGTTCATCTCTGTTTTCAGCCGGCTGCACTTCTCAGGGCCGCCGGCAATACCCACGACGGATTGTGCCCCGAGCGCTTTTGCGATCTCCGCAACATGGCTACCGACCCCGCCTGCGGCACCCGAGACAAGCATGCGATCTGTGTCTTTGATCAGTCCGATGTCCCGCACGCCAACAAGCGCCGTGATACCAGAGAGCGACACTGCGCCAATTCCGTGCGAGAGGGGTAAGTCCGTGGGCAGTAAAAAGGGAGCAGGCCGGTCAGAGCTATCGATCAATGCATACTCTTGCCAACCGAGGCGTGCTTGCACAATAGCGCCCATGGGCAGGCTACTACAGTCGCTTTCGATCACTTGCGCCACACCTCTGCCTGCCATCACGGAACCCAGCGCCAACGGAGATTCGAAGTCGGTTTCGTTTCGCATGTAGCGCAGCATCACCGGCGCCACGCCGAGATACAGCGTTTTGACGATCGCTTTTCCCGGCTCAAGCTGCGGGAGGGGAACCTCTACCAAGTCGAAATGGGAGGCGTCGGGTATGCTGTCTGGGCGCGCGGCCAGCCGCCACTGCTTTTGCATCAGCAGCGCCTGCGGCGGTGTGGTGCCAGCCGTACCTGGTGACAGGCTGCGCGCCTTGGGACGTCAAAGGCAGTCAATTCAAACCCGACGGAGCGGGCCAGGTGACATCCGGCGTAGCCTGATCGATATCTGCGGCGATCTTCCACTGGCCGTCCTGTTTTTTATAGACCAACAGCGATCGCCCGGCATCTTTGTAGACCTCCCCGGTCTCTTTATCGGTCGCCTTCAACCAATATTTGCTAATGATGTACGCGATCTCGCCGTGGGTTTCTCTAAGTTCGTAGTCGAGTTCAAAAACCGACTCCGCCTTGCCAATGCGAGTGGAGAAGTAATTTTTGATGGCATCGATGCCGAAGAGCGCCGGCTGCCCGTGCAGGGCGACAATGGCGTCATCAACATAGAGCGTCATCAGACCTTCAAGGTCCTCCTGCTCGTAATAATTGGCCCACTTCCCTCCTTCGGCTGCGATTTCTGTCTCGAAATCGGCCCATGCGCCGGGCGTCAGGAGAGCGCTAAACAGTGCAAAAAAGAGCCAGACAACAGCGCTGTTTGTTTGCCTGGGCCCGCGGCAAGAAGTCATTTAAATACCCCCAGCGCGGCCGCAATCAGTGCGAACGCATAAATGGCCAGCACGGCGATATAGACAGGCGACAGTGCACGCGAATACGCGGCGTTCAGCTCGGGGTCGTCAGGCGTGGTGGCCAGCGCCATAAACAAATCGATTGCCGGCTTGAACAACAGATCCAGCAGCACGCCCGCACAAAAAATCGCGCCGACTGCCAGCACCTTTAGCGCCAGCCAGTCGGGAATGTCGCCGTTCATCAGCAGATACATGCCCGCCCCACTGACCACTAATGCGAGCACCAAATTGAGCACCCAGTTGATCTTTGCAGATTGCTCCTGAGCCTTGGGATCGGCCGACAAAAACCCCCGCCAGAGAATCCCGAGCCACACAGCAGCGAATAACCACATCCCTAAAAGGTAGTGCGAGGGCAACGTTAGCCAGCCACTCGCCACTGCCAACTGGCATCCCGAGGGAATGATTAAGGTGAGTGCAGAGCGCGGCAGCCGATCGAGCACCATACCCAGCTGTAAGACGGTTTGTCGGGTTTCGATGCTGAACGTCGCACGCTCAGACCACTTTGCGGCAATGAATACGCCGATATCGGTGCCGACCCAGAAAACCAGCAGCAAGATATGCAGATATAGCCAGAAAGCATCCATGGTCCGTCCTCTTTTTTATTGTTTTGTAATGTTTGCCCCAGATTCCAAGACGTCTTTAATCAGCTGAAACCGGTCCTGTCCCCACTCGGCATCTTGAGCTTCACTGGGCTCAAAATTATCGAGCGCGTCCCGGGTAAGCGTCCCCGATTCAATCAACAGGGCTTCCAGCGTTTTGACGCGTTCATTCAATACCGAATGTTCGGTCATGAGGCGCACGATGATGGCCAATAAGCGGTCAATCTCCGGGTCGGAGAAGAAGGCCGGCCGCCCCGCCTTGACTGATTTTTTGTCACTCATCGGCTGGCGCCGCCCTTTTGCGCGCCGAAGGCATACCAAGTGATGGTGTCGGAGAGGCGGCCCGTGTCGGCATCAAATGTGGCGTCAGCACCAGAAGCCCGAGCGAACTCTGCTTCGCTGACATAGGTAAATCGCGGCATGGTCGCTTGAAAAAAGTCCTGCTCTGCGAATCCTGCATCAGAGCACAGACCTGAGTAGCTGAGGTCACGGAAATCTTTGTAAAACGGCTCGTTGTTGTAAAAGCAGTCCCAATCCAGATAGAACGCGGCGTAGGCACCCAAGGCGTCATTGGGAGGCAGTTCCATATTGATGAGTACGCCTCCCGGCTTCAGGACGCGGTGGGCCTCGTTAAAGAACGCTTTGATAAACGGTGTCGGCAACTCGTGCAGAAACATGGACGAAAACACCACGTCCACGCTGCTGTCACTGTAGGGCAGTGCGTCACAGAGCGCCTGCTTAAAAGCGATGGGGACACCCATTGCTTCTGCTCGGGCGTGGCCATATTTCAGGCAGGGCGATGCGGCATCCAGACCATGCACCTCAGCCTCCGGGAAAGTCTGCTTCCAGGGCACCGTGTTGTGTCCGATGGTGCAGCCCACATCGACAATCAGCTTGGGATTCAGCTCGGGCCATTTCAAGCGAGTAAAGTTGGCCATGGAGTGGCCAATGTCATCGAGATTTTCCCCCATGACGCCAAATGAAAAAACGTCCAGTCCATTGTCATAGACAACACCAGCTTCAGCGCCGTCACTGTGGCCACCCTGATAGTTGCCCGGCATCAAATGCACATCCATTGTGTCGATGTAGTCCGGCAGGGCGATGGTGTCGTCAAGTGCCAGAGATCCGCCATGCTCAGGAGGAGCTGCGGTGCCGATTTTTTCGACGGAATCAGGGTCGGATTCAATTGCCCGCAAAACAGATTGCCAGACCAGTTCTTGAGTGGCGCAGCGGAGGCTGGAGTACCACTTAAATAAACCCCGGTTCTTGAGGAATTGATGAACTGCCTCGCCGGAGCAATGGCTCTCCCCTGCGTCGGTGCTGGCCTGTTCGTAGTCCGCCTGCATTTGTCCAGCGAGATCGGTGAGTACCCAGGCCCGCATGGAGGAGGTAAAGCGCTCACGCGCGCGCTGATCAAGATTTTTGTTCAAAGTCAGGGAATGTTGCAGTCCCGGCATGATGTAGCCTCCCTATCCGCGTCGACTCGACCTGTGGCCCTATGTGCCGACCCGGTAAAACGTGATCTTGATTGACTATTAGCGATAATGATATACGGATATGACAATATCGTCGTGTGCACTTCAAGCGCGATCACAACAAGCACCCAGGGGAGTCATTTCATGAAAAATCATTTTCACCGGTCGGGTCTGCCGATGCTCGTGTCAGCGGCGATTGCAACGGTCTTACCCAACGTGGCATCTGCTCAGCTTGAAGAGGTTCTGGTCACTGCCGAGCGCCGGGAGGCGTCCGTTCAGGATGTCCCGATTGCCGTCAGCGCCTACAACGAAGAAATGATAGAGCGGCTACAGATCGACGACACGCTGGATCTCATTAATGTGGTGCCCAACCTGTTTGGTGGTAACAACACTGGTCTGGGAACCGCCAACATGTACTACCTGCGCGCGCAGGGAAACGACGAATCGATTTCCACATTTGACCCACCAGTCGGCACCTACGTTGACGACGTGTACATTACCCGACAGAACGTCAACAACGTTGCTTTGTTTGACGTAGAGCGGATTGAGGTGCTGCGCGGACCTCAGGGCACGCTTTACGGGCGCAATACCACAGGCGGTGCGATCAGCGTGGTCATGAAAAAGCCGTCTGACACCATGCAGGGCTATGTCGAAGCGGGTGCGGGTAATTGGGGCAAGACGATGCTGCGCGGCAGTATTGATTTACCGCTGAGTGAAAACGTCTTGACCAAATTCTCGGCCTACTACGTGGATACCGACGGTTACCTTGAGAACCGCACCGATGGCAAAGACTACAACGAGGCCGATCTCACAGGTATTCGTGCAGCATTGCGGTGGCTGATCTCGGATTCGATGACCTGGGATATTGCAGTCGATGGAGGCAAGTCAGAGGTAGCTAATATCCACGGTTTTCTCGATGGAGACGACCGCTACTCGCTGTCCGTTCTGGGTAGCGGGTTACCAATGGGCGGTGGCATGTCTGACTATGGCAACGAGGTCGATACGCTGAACATCACCTCCAACCTCGCTTGGGATGCCATGGGTGGCACGGCCAACCTGATTTTGGGGTCGCGCTCGATCGAACAAGACTTTTTGCTGAACTTCCCGTTCTCACTGGATTTCTTCCCGGACTTTTTCATCATCGATAATCAGGGCGAGCACGACATGTACTCGGCTGAATTGAAATGGTCTGGCGATATCATGGACGGGCGGGCGTTCTTACAGACGGGCGTCTATTACATGGACGAGGACAACACGGTCGACTTTGTTGATTACCTCGACCTTGCAGCCGTTGGTGTCCCGGCACCGCCTTCGACTGCGTTCACAACGCTGGCAGATCGCGTGCTGAGCAATACCACAGAGAGCTTCGCCGTGTATGCGCAGGCTGACATCAAGATCGGTAATAACGGCACTCTGACCTTGGGTGCGCGGTATACCGATGAAGAGAAGACGGTCGATTTTCAAGGAACGGTGAACTCGGCTGGGATGGTGGCCGCGGGTATTCCGCTGTCTCAAAGTGAGCAGGAGATTACCCCGCGGATAGCCTACGCGCACAAGTTCACTGATAACTTCATGATGTATGCCTCGGCCACCAATGGTTTCAAGTCCGGCGGCTGGAACGCCCGTGGATCC
>Ga0181601_10002815_pt1 | contig 14836 bp, 2 predicted proteins | sample 041ome_8_FD_133020 | JGI IMG/M metagenome (GOLD analysis project Ga0181601, IMG submission 133020) | Coastal salt marsh microbial communities from the Groves Creek Marsh, Skidaway Island, Georgia - 041407BS metaG (megahit assembly) | ecosystem: Environmental > Aquatic > Marine > Intertidal zone...
AAAGTCCCACTGCATATCATGTATACCAACTCCAGAGAAAAAAGTTTTTAACGGTTCTACTATAGTTGGTGGTTCCCAAATTTTTATTTTATTAGTATATAAATAATCTGGTGTTGTGAATGCAGCTTCAACAACAGACGATAATACACACATTGTGTTTAATGTAATTTGCTCATATATTTCTGCACCAAAACAACCAGAGTCAGACCTTTGTCCCCCGAACCCAAGAGCTTTCCTTAAGTCCTCAGGCTCTCCACTTACAGACTCTATGAATGTACAAGATATTGTATTGTTATCTTTAAAGACAACTGTGTGCTGCCAGCTTGGGCAATAAAATGTTGAAGTATTTGGTGAGGCTGGAGCAGTAAGCGGGTCAAAATCTTTAACAAATGGTCTTGGTAGTTGAAATCTAAACTTTCTATAGCCCAAGTGAGACTCAAGGAATTGTAATATTTCTTTGGCTTCTTTATCTGATCTTTGTTCAAATATAATATTAGCAGTTACCAAGTTTTGATTCATACCAATTTTAGTATATTTTTTATATACCTCGGTAAAAGCTGTCTGCATATGTTTGGGAGTGTTTTGAATAGAAAATCCAAACGAAGGTAAAAAGTCTAAACTTCTAACCTTCAAATAAGGGTATGAGCATATTTCATTTGCATCATCTACATATATATTTTTTCTCCCTCTAACAGCTGGAACAATAAAGCTAAACCCATCATCGACCTGCCATGTATCGAGAGGTGTTATTTTTAATTTATTAGACTTAGGGGTAAGTTTGGAGTCTAATGTAATTTTTCTATAATTTTTTAAGTAAAGCTCTCTTGGCCTAAAAGAACCATCTTCTGATGTAGAGTTGGGTATCTCATCAATATTCTCAGGGAAAAACACCTTACTGGTCAAGCAATCTTCTGGACATCTCCCTAGCTTGATTACATTCCACGGTATTTCTGGTATTTCTAATTCTTTATATTCTAGTGGTATATCCTCCATTGGGTGAGGATCTGCAAAGATTCTATTTCGCAGATTATCTGTGATCATTTCTTCTTCTGTTCTTTTGTTCGCAGTAGCATCCTCAACCAGTGGCCACTCTATCGTTTCATAAGAAAGTTCTTCATCTTCGAAGTCAAATTCCCCTTCAAATAAATATTCACGCTCGCTTATTCTTTTGGTAACCTTAACTACCCCCACATTAAATATAGAATTTGTATAAGGCTCTGGCATTTCTATATTCAAACACTGTCCTTCATCTAGCCAATACTTTTCCTTGAATTCTAATTTTCCAGCAGTCATATCCTCATCTTCGCTTTCTGGCCATCTGGATATGCTTTTAATCATTTTGCGAATTTGTACATTTTCTGTCTGGTCTCTCTGCCTCCCTTTGTACTCTCCACCAGGCTCTTCCTCTATTTCAGCACTAATCTCAAACATTCTTAAGCTTAGTTGATTTCCTGCTTCAAATAAAGTTGGCTCGTCTATTGCAACTGGCACTAATGCATCAGTTCTTTTATTAAAACCGAAATGGCTTTCAGAACTAGCAAGTATACTTTCTATATTACATATAAATTTAGCATCTACAGTATTATTATTTCTGTAATCTTTTGTTAAACCAAAATCCAAGCATGTGAACCTTAGATCTTTTTTGTAGGGATAACCAAAATGAAATCTAAATTTTTGAACATCAGAAGAAAGCAACCTTTCTCCTTTATAATCGAGAGAAAATGCTGAATCATAAGGAAAGTGTTTCTCCTGTAAGAAATGCATGATAGCCTTAGCTTCAAGGTCGGTTCTGTTTGAAAATTTAAGATTGCACTCCATTGGTAGAGAATTAATGCTCTTACTATTTTCATAATCATATCCATCTCCAAGTTTTAATGCTTCATTGGTCGCCCCAAAAGAAACACTTGAACCATAGCTAGGTCTCCAAAAAAAATCTTGAGTCCATAAGTCTTTCACATTTAATTCTGGGAAAGAATTATTTGGGTTTAATTGAAAATTAGAAACATGATCTTTTTTACAATAGAAAAATTTACTCATATTGTAAACACCAGGTCTTCTGAAATAGAAACCTCCTTTTTCTAAACCCCCAACAAATGCATACATTCTAGCAAACCGAGCATTCTCTGGTATAACAGCTGAAGGTATATCATGTTGCATATAATAATACTGAACTAAATCAAACTCACTTGACGCCATCAATCTAAAATGATCTCTAAAGTTTTCTGGCTGAATATATTCTGAGTTTTGGTCATAATATTTAATTCCAATACCCACACCAATAGATGTTTCTGGGTCTATATCGTATTGGCCATCATGCCCATGTGTATAGCTTATGTGTGGTTTCTCTGAAAGCAGAGTATTAAATACATCTGATGTTGCGGCATCTTCTGTGTTTTTTCTGACCATGGCTTTTACTGTGTAGCCGTACCTTGGGTTGATTGCAAAATCGACACCCATTTGTTTTTGTAGCCCGGTTTCAGCATTGCTCATATTGATGCTAGCTTCTCCACTGAAATCCAGGCCTATGATATAGTCGTTTTCTGCATCTAAAATGTTGACAACAGGTAATTGTTCGTCAGCTAAACCTACCCCATCAAGCCTAGGATCGTCAGGGAATGCTAAGTTTCCTAACGATACTATATCATGAGCTTTATATTCCTTAGAGCTGGGATCCCATGGGTTATTTACCGCTATATCCATTATCTGTAAGATTGTTTAATGCTAGCCCTACCCCTAAGGTAACCGCCATCACTAACATTAATTGTGTCTTGGTCTACAATACCATAGCTTTGTAACTGCTCCGGCACAGGCTCGGGGTAAACCAGGTTGCCTATCAACTTAAATTCTCCGAGCTCATGAAAATTATTATCAGTAAATCCACTCTCAAACCCTATATCAGACAACTTAACTGTAAGATCTGCTCTCTGCCCTGTGATCTTTAAATAGGGGTCTAATTTTTCCCCCATTATTTCTGCGGTAATATCGATGGCATCTTTACTAACTCTTGTTGGTATTTCCCCGTCGTCTCCTATTGTTCCGCTCTCAGGTATTGAATAAGTTGGTTCCCTATCCACTGATATTGTATAAGTGAACTCAAGAGGATATTCCATACCTATATTTTCTATACCCTGTATTTTTGTCCCTATTGAATGGGGTACTGTTAACTGCTCTTTTCTGTAGCAGTAATAATCATTATCTATTATTGAAAGAGCTTGACCAGAAACATATTCTAATGACCCATATATATCTAGGGTTATTTGTGTTTCAATTGGTTCGTATGCTCGAGCCTGAAATGACATTTCCGTTATATATGCATCACTAAAAGCATAATCTCCAAGTATCCCAGTTATTTTTCCTTCATGAACTTGTGGGTATATTTCTTTATCAACCAATCCGGTTATATCAAAAAAGCTATGTATATTTCCAGTGTTCATGTAATAACTTAAGCTTAATCTACCTCTAACACCTTGGTCTGCAGCATAATGACGAACAACATCGACTTCACCATACTCTATATCATTAGAATAACTAAGTGTTGTTTCACCTGTTGATTGAACCTTGATATAATAATCCCCAGGAAATAAATCTTGTGCGACGACCAAGCTTTGTTTTGAGGGGTAAGATATTTTCATGCCCTTTCTAATGATTTCTATAGACTCGGGCACCCTAAATCCAGGACCTTCTTTCGGGCCAAGTAAAAATTCCCTTTCCTCCACACCTGTGAAATGTATATCTCCAGTTTGTAGTGCAAAAGATATTCTGTAATCATCGTCAAATTTCTTAGATTGAATTGATTGAGAAACTCCTATGCTTGCACTAGACGCAAATATAAATGTAGGCTCACCCCCTTCGTGAGCCAACACCAATGGCACATCTTCATATGTTAAAAATGGCTTATTCATCTCTTATTATAATAAGAATTATAGCTTAAATTTACAGTTAATCTTCCCTCTGCAGAAGCAGTAACCTGCTCTCCAATCATCCTTGCTTGCCTGCAGGTATAATGGTGTATTTTTTTACCCATACAATCATCAACTTTTATGGCTATGTCATCAAGTTTTGGTCTTATCAAATACTCCCTCATTCTGTGGTATTGATATTTATCTATTTCTAAAGTAAAAGAAGTTGTCGTAACAATAGGCCAGACAACATCTACCTGGACTGGGGCATATTCTCCCACTACATATATTGGGGTTAAGTTAACATTAACACTGTGGTTAAAACTAACCACTCTATCTGTCTCCGCCCCAGCACATTCAATCTTTATTGATCCAGGATCAGGAACTCTGATTTCAGGAAAAGGGTTATTACCTGAAGCATTGTATGGTTGGTCGGGCCCAGTTCCCTCTATAGCAAATGCAAAATCATTCTCTTGTCTTATATAATCATAAGGGTCATCTGATTGTTCAATAGCAAAATAATCAGGAGCTCCCCCCATATCTCCAAATATAGTTATACTAGTAGATGTAGTTGGTACCTGATTGACTGAGCAGGACACACTATGAGAACTAACGTAACCTTGATAGAACCCAAAATATTCTCTACCATGATGAATACTTCCAGTAAAAGGATTATCTCCTGTATATTGCATCATGAAATCGTCACCAACTAATACAGACTCTATATTAAATTGTCCTTGCATAGGTGAGTTAACTAAAGCTAAACTTTTAGGTAAACGACCTTGTGTCGGCATACAGCTTTGGTTTGTGATAATTTTAAAACCATCTTCAGACAAGATAAAATCTGGATTTCTGAAATATCCATCATTATCCGTATCCTCGGTCATTACATTGCTAACTAGTTCATTGTAATTATGATTAACATGCCCCCATCCAATTACATTTATTGGTTTTTCTTGAATAGAGTATGAGCCGTTTATACTTTGAATTCCTGAAAGCTGGGTTCCATCTACGAAAAATTTCTGTTCGTGACCTAATATTACTTGTTTCATTAGCTAAGCTCTCCACCAACTCTTTTCTCTTGCCTGATTACATCTATTACAGCCGCTTTAATTTTCATTGATAAGTCTTTATCACTGTTACCTTTTCCGGTATCGCCTGTTTTTGTTGATGTTTCTTTTCCTGATTGATCTATAGTAACATTAACATTTACATTATTAGTTACGCTTGAAGACCCGCCAGCTGACTGCGCAGCTTGAGCTGCAGGAGCCTGGGGTGTTGCAAACTGATCTACAGATGGCTGTGGTGGAGAATAAGATGGTGAAGGTGAGCTTACTGGACTTCTGCCGCTAGAAACCATACCCCCATCATAATAATTATTTACTTGCCTTCTAAATCCATCTGGATTCTTTACCGCCATTTTAAAAGTATTAGGGTTTTTTCTCATCAACTTATCGGTAGAAGATTTTTTAATTATAAAATCTCCGTCCGACAAACCAACTGGACCCACTTTATCTATTCCTGCCTTACCTTGTACAATAGGTATTTCACCTGTTGTATTTAATTTTTCTAAAGTCGAGTAACCTATCTTTTTTGCCACATTAGCTGGAATAAAAGATTCACCCGCAGTTAGCATAGAGGGAACAGTACCCCCATTATTAAAACCTAAAAAGTCTCTAATTGGTCCTTTACTGAATTTTTGATATTTACCAGGATCTTTTTTGCCTAACCCTAGCTGCTCTTCCCTGTATCCTTCGTAAGCGCTTTTATACCCAGCATCCTCGTATTGGGTAGAAAGAGGGAATATGCCTTTTTGAGTTACCTTTTCACCTAAGTGATTTGTATAACTTTTTGCTTGTCCCAGACCCATCATTCTTTTAACCAAGGACCCAACATCACCAAACATACTATTATATCCTTTTCCTGGATTATTAATAGCCTCTCTGTCTGGCATAAAGTTTGTCAGTAAAGGAACCTTCCTCATCCACTGCATGTATTCCGGAAGATCATATATGTCAGGCATTTGAGACCTACCCCCTTTTGCTAAATGTTGTATTACCCCACCATTAAATTTATGATTTTTTGATTTTTTAGGCTGTGTGTTAGGTTGCTTATAATTTCTTGTGGTAGCTTTTAGTCCAGGGTTAATCATTGCGGCATTATTAACATTAATGCCTCCAGCAATCCCTCCCTGTATAGAGCTTCTCATAGCTGGATTAATCATTGCGGCATTTTGTAAATTTATTCCGCCTTGTTGCTGAAGCCCTCCACCTGGATTAGTTTCTACTACATTTTTTCTCCAAGCACCGCTGGGATCTTGTTCATTCATTTTCTTGGTGTAAGCAGCTGCATCTTTTTGAGCTGTACCAAGCATTTTTTCTTCTTTACCTTTGAACATTCCGCCCAGAGCATCTCTTCCTCTTGCTAGTAAATTTGTGGCTCCAGCAGTTATTCCACTTGTCACATAACCTCCAACCATACTTGCGATCTGCTGAAATCTGCCCATATTTTTTTCAAACTTTTGATTCTTTTTTCCAACTTCAAAATCGTGCTTGGCAAGTAAATAATCTCCATAAGCCGAGACACTTTCTTGTTGAGCTGCAAGCCTTCCACTTACTCTTGGATCATCCACATTCAAATTAACATCAAACCCCGTGTCAATTGATTTAAACGCCTTCTTATCAAATGTCGGGCCCGTGTCTTCCGTGCCTTTAAATGCAGATCTTGATGCGGCATGAGAGCCGTAGGCCATTGCTGCAGTATTCACCACGGCACTGGTCCCAGCATACACTCTATCCATTACAGCCGAAACACCCCCTCCTTTTTCAAATCTATTAACATCTTCCTTGGGCACAACATACTCTCCCGCAGTCAACATAGCGGGAACATTATCTACACCTCCTGGCCCTTTGACAAACCCTCCCTTATTGAATTTTTGGATTTTTCCACCAGCCCATTTTTTATTCGGGTCTCCAGTCTCTTTTCCTCCCGCAAATGCTCCTGATGCAACCGGCGGTTGTGCTGCAGGTGCTGGCATTGCCACGGGAGTTTTTGAATTACCAGAAGTCGGCATTCCGAATGAAGACATTGGTGCTTTCGGAGTTGTTAGAGATGGCGTGGGTGGTGCTGATGGTGTCTTTATCGCATTGAGTTTAGCTGCTGCATTTTGAGCGGCACTAGCAACACTAGTTATCGCAGGCCCTAATTGAGACATTGCTCCAGATGCGGTAGAAGCTGAAGAGGATAATTGAGATATATTTTGAGCAACGGAAGAGTCTACATTTGCTTCGCTTGCTGCTGCCGAAACTGGCGTAGTCTGAGGGTTCGCTAAACTTTGAGTGGGTGGCGTAATTGCTTGTGGCCTTTCATATCCAGCAGGTACGGCTCTATCCGAAGTAATGAAATCATTAACTTCTTTTTGAGCAACCTTTTCCTTTGCTTCAGCTTCTTTAGCTTTTAATGAATACCTGGACACTTCCTCTTTGGCTTTTGCAAGTTCATCTGACAACGGGCGAAGGGCTTCTTGAGCCTTTCCAAGTTCATCTGCAAATAATTGTAGTCTAGCTACCGCAGCATCATATTTAGCTAATTGCTTATCGTCCGAAAGGTCCGAATTTAATTTTAAATTATTTACTCTGTTCTGCTGCGCGTCGAAATTTGCTTGTGCATAAGCTTCGTCTTTTTTTAATTTATTAAATTCTTTAAAGTTTTCACCCTCTCTCTGAACTAATTGATTACCACCCAAGAACATTCCCTTGTTTTCGTATCTAGCTCCCTCGAATGATAATACTTTTTCCTGAGCGATAGACTTCATTTTTTGGGCATGTTCCTTATCAGACCTTAGGTTATGTAGTTTTGATTTAGATATGTCTATATTTTTATACCTAGTTATTTCAGATATTTTTTTATCATCATATTTAGATATATCCAGTCCTCTTTCTTCCATAGACCTTCTTTGCATAGCTTGATTAACATAAGGGTTTTTATTATAGCTTTGCTTGAATGGGTCTTCTTTCTTTACGGCTTCTACAGCTTTGGTTGCTTTTTGGACTTCAACTTTTTGCTTCGTATCGGTAATAACTTTTGAGGCTGGATCTTTAGACTGAGGAGGGTCTTTTGCTTTTTCCATGGACTTTATTAAGTCATCCATTGACTCTTTAAGTTTGAAAAGATTGTTGTTATTTGTCTGTAAAAGACTATCTGATGCTGATACTGCATCACTTAATTTTTCGGTTGATTGACTTGACTTCTGAATAGGTTCTTTCAAACCTTCTATGGCTGACAGCCACTCTGGCTTGCCCCCATACATAGAGTTAATTTGCTTGCCAAAATTATCAGACCAAGTTTTTGCGCCAGCCTCAAGCTCACCTCTCATTTGTGATGCAAGCTTGTCTGTGTCTTCAAGTTTAACACCTTTAGTTAAACCCTTTTCAACTTTTCCCACCAACTCTTGAAGCTTTGAAGTTAAATCCTTTTCTACCTGAGACTTTTCTCCCATTTTTGATATGAGTTCAGCATTGGAATCTACAACTTTTTGCGCCTCATCTTTGTCCGCTTTTACTCCAGTGAAAGCATATGTTAAATCTGAGATAATTTTATCTACATTATGCTCCATTAATCTATCTAAAATAGTAGATGCTATACCTAACCCCACATCCGTGAACGCCTCTTTTGCTGTTTTCGCGCCACTGGCCATGTCTTTGAATGCTTGCTTTAATCCAGACCTTGCACTCTCTATTCCAGAATCCACCAAGTCACTTCTTAAATTGTCTGCAGAAACTGCCATTTCTGCCATCTTAACTCTAAGAGAATCTATGATTTGGGAATTGTTTTCTACTTCTTTGTTGTAAGCCCTATATGCTTCAGCAAATACCAAGATGTCCTTAGGGTCATCTGTTAATGCGGCTCTAGTCGCACTCTCTCTAACATCTCCCAATTTTTGATATCTTTCTGTTTGAACTTGAGCTCCCACTGAAAGTTCTAAATTGGATTGATCCATCAGAGCTTTTTCTCTAGCATTTCTTAATGCTTTTAACTTATTGCCAGTTTCTTCAAGCTCAACAGCTGTGCGCATTCTTTCTGCGAGCTTCCCGTTCATTGACAAAAGTAATTCTTTTTTAGCATTAATTAGTGAACTTTTTTCCATAGAAAGAAGCTCTTGCTCTACTTGCTCAGAAACTAATTCATTAATTTTCCCTGACAGTATTAGTCTTTGCAATTTTGTTTTCTCAAGCTTGTTTGCTTCTTTTAAATCATCTAGCTCTTTTTTATTCTGCAGGTCGGCTATTAAATTTCTGTAGCCAGCCTTCTCCATTAATGCCCTTCTTATTTCAGAAGTTTTTTGAGCCGTCATTAAATCTAAAATTTCCTGCTGCACATTAGACTTAACAATTTCTTCACTCTTTTTGTTCGACTCTAATTGCTTGAGTTTTAAATTTTTCTTCTGAACTTCTATTGCTAAATTATCAGCCTCTGCAGATGTTTCGTCTTTTACTATTTTATTTAAAACAGATAAATCTGATAGAAATGATCTTCTTAATTCTGCTTCTATGGCTGCGGTTTCTACCGATTGTTTTTCACTGCCAAGTTTAATTAATTGATTCTTTAATAACAACTGTTGTGTTTCTCTTAAATTTTTATTTTCCGATGGCCCGCTAGATAACAAATCATTACTTATGCTTGTTTTTGTTATATCCCGCATTCCAGAACTGGCTGATTCCATCGCTTCTTTTTTTAGATTCTCGAGAATTAAACTTCTGTAACCAATGCTTTTTTCTTCAAGTTTTAATTTCTGAAGAGCGAATTTATTTTGCACAGAAAGTGTTGCGGCTTCGCCACGAAGATTTTCATTAATCATTTCCTGTGTTACTACAGCTTTAGATAGTTCTTGGTTTAATAATTTTGCACCTTCAACACTCTTTGAGTCTATAAGTAATTTTTGTAATGCAATTTTATTTTTTTGTTCTTGTCTATCATTTTCGAGATCTAGGGCCAATAAGGTCTGACTGTGCTTCTCAGAAGCTTGTGTCATTTTTTCTAAAGTTTCTTCTTCTACTGCTAGTATGCCTGATTCAATACTAGCTAAAGTTGCTGCTAGTTGAACTCTCGGATCTTGCTCTTTTGCTATTTTATTAGCTATTTCATTTAAGGCCTCTTGAAACTGAGTCCCTTCGGTAACCTCTATTCCTGAGAATATTTTTTGAACACCATTTCGAACTTCATCATCTATATTTATATTTGATTCAAGCCTAGAATTAAATTCTCCGAAATCAAAATCCATTTCAGCAGCATCAATCATCCTTGAGTTGAAATCTTGAATCGCCTTAGACAGTTCCTCTCCGTCTCTTTTGAGGTCTGGGTTTAATGCATTAGTGGTAAAAATAGTTTTTGCTTGATCTAACAATGCACTAGATAGTTCATTATCAGCATCTGCACGCTTCTTCATTGAGTCTTCGGTGGCTTTTCTCGCATCTCTTTGTGCCTTATTAAATGCCGCAACCGAAGTACTCATTAACCCATATTCAGAAAGTAGTGATTCAGAAGCATCCACTTCTTCTCTTCTTATTTCAGCTAAAGCGAGTGTGTTATTTAAGTTAATTTTTTCGTATGCAATTCTAGTTTTAGATAAATCAATTAATTTATTTAATTCTTTTGCAAATTTAGTATCCGCCATCATGACTTCTTTCATGCTGTCGGTTAATTTATTTTTACCTAATCCCCTAGTTAGACTTTCCATTAATTTCTTGAAAGCCTTAACCTCATTATCCCCTAAGCCACCCATGTCATATTCAAACTCGTCTATAGATCCCTTGAGTCCTTTAAGTATGTCTTTAATTCCCTCGCTTCCCACCAACTCATTAGCATCGAAATTTAAACTATCAATATCCATTTCAGGGTTAGATATTAACTTGCCAATTTCAGCTATGTTTTGCTGGAGTGCCCTAGCTTGATCTTCTTGAGAACCTTCTGAGGAACCTTTTAATAAATCTTTTATTGCAAAGGCAGTTCTTGTTCCCTCTGACTCCGAAAGAGCCATAAACCTTTTAACATTATCATCACTATCTGCCTTGTCTACATTTTCAGAAAATGAAACACGATTAGATTGGGCAGCCGTTAACATTTTAGTTACAACTAGTAAATCTTGTAGAGCTTTTTTATTATCAGCATGAGCTTCGGTGCTTCCACCAAGAGCTTTATTTACCGCTATCAATCCAGCCTCTCCTACTTTGTTTTCATTATACAAATCTCCCATTGCTGCCATTACTTTTGCATCAGCATCCAGAGATTTTATTTTCAAATCGTAATAATCTTGTTCTTGTTTCTGAGTTCTTTGTCCCCCTAAAACTTCAAGGTCGACCATTTTTTGCTGAATATCAGCTTTTGAAGACATAGCCTCAAGGGCCCCAGACACAGTTTCTGAAACTTTACCTAGTTCTTCGATTTGTTTTCTTGCCTTATCAGCACTGCTTGAAAAATATTCAAAAATACTTTCTCCTGCAAAAAATTTAAAAGCTTCATTAACTAAAGTAAATCCTGTATAAAGTTGTCCAACTATCGGCAAGAATCTAGTAAATGATCTTCCCAGTAATCCAAGAGTTTTACCTATTCCAGTGTTACCAGTAAACCTTGCCATTGCGCCAGTCAATCCACCTTTTGATTGTCTCTCTAAATTTCTCGCCGCAGCCTCTCTCTCTCCCCTTCTGGTTGAGGCCCGTCTTGCATCGGCTCCTTCTCCAAAAAGACTACCCATAGTCATTGCCACTTCGCGCCTTGCGCCCAGAGCTTCTGTTATTTCTGGTATAAGCTCTTTTTGTTGCATGTATGCAGCGAAAACAGAAGATGCGCCCATGGCTAATTCTGCCATATTTTTAGTAGTACCTTGCGTTGTTTGCGCGAACTCAGAAAGAAATCCGTTTGCCATAGAAATCATAGACTGAAAGAAAAATAATTTTTGTAATCCATTATCTCTCGATTTCGTTTCTTCATCTATAATTTTTTGAGCCTTACCTGTCTTGTCAGCTATATCATTAAAAACTCTACTTACTTTATCTCCCGCCTCAATTATATCGTTTTGCTGTGACCCACTCCCGGATGATCTAATTTCTGCTTTTTCAAAAGCCCCCAATAGTTCGTCTCGAGCGATAGTTGCCATTCCTTTTACATCAGGAGATGTCATTGATGTCATATCTCCCCGGTTGATCATGTCGGTTTTTGCCTTAAGCAGAGCTGACTTAAATTCCTCAACTGCCTTACTTACCTTATCGTATTCGGCATCTTTTAATTTACCTTTTAAAAATTGCAAGGCATCGTCAAACTCATTCAAACTGGAAACTATGTCTGATGCGGCTTGAGCCACTTCAGGACTTACAGGCTTTGGTGCGGCTGGGCTCTGTGTAGGCTTTGGTGTGCCCATTGGGTATTGAGGAACGGGAGGCCCTCCCCCAATTGGTGCAGCCGCAAAATTAGGAACTAAACCTTTATGGGCACCGTGCATTTTGGGGTCAATACGCATAGACTTTGCGCGACGAATACCTTGGTTAATACCCATTGGTTCATCAATAGTATTAGTTACAGCTAAGCCTAGCGGATTAGCTCTACTCGATAATTGAGAGCTTCTTTCGACCCTTATTCTTGACGCCGGCACTCCAGCTTTCTTTTCTCTTTTAATTGCTTCTGTTAGAGGGTTAGAGAAATTAGGGATAAGACCTCGATAAGCTACATCATAACTTTTTTCTTCATCTCCTTTAAAGTAGTCTCTTAGTAAAACATTACGTGTTACGCCTTCTGATATTCCATCTCTTTGAAAATTTTTACTTTCAAGAACAGAGATTGTATGTTTTTTCAAAAATGATTTTAATAATTTATTTGGCTCAGGTATTCCGTCTTTCTCCATATTCCTAATCACACTAGGATTATCCATAACCGATTTAATGTGCCTAATGTCTTCAGTGTCTGCGGATATTGATAAAGTTGATTTATCTAACTTGATTCCAGATACAGGAAATTCCCCCCTCATCCAGTCTATCATTTGCTCGAACTCTTTATATTCTTCAGGTGTTACTTGTAAGTAATTTTTTGTATCCGACCTAAGTGATTTTTTTGTTTTTTCCAACCTTGAAAGATTGGCAAAATTTGGCACAAATCCCTTTGATACAATCTGTGCAATTTCATGCTCATTATAAAATTCTCCTGGTTTTCTCCCCATGTGTGGAGCCACAGAATCAAACCTAGATTCATATATTTTCCCTCTTCTTGTACCCAGGTCTTTTTCTAATTGTATTAAAGACCTATCGTTTCTGGTTCCGTCTATGTTTAAATACAATCCTCCAGCTTTTTTCCAATAATCAAAAAAAGACCCATCAATTATGTAATTCTTCATTTTATCTATCATTGGATAACGTGGTGGTTCTGCTCCCCTGCTAAGTAATTTTTCTATTTTATTTTTTCCAAAAACATTCTTTTTAGGAATTGTTTTTTCGTGAATCTTGCCCACATTTTTTTTCATCTCCCCATCTTTTCCTGTGGGTAGCTTGGTGACTGCAAAATGATCGCTCTTTAATTTCTTTGTACTAAAAGATACCGCTCCTGAAGCTATTGAATTCATTGGATGATCTACCCCAGTTCTTTTGGAGGGATCGATCCATTCCTCACTATAAGGATCCTGAGAGTCTTCCCATGTTGAGAATTTACCCGAACTATCCATCATACTGGTTGTTAGGTATTCTTCAAAAATATCCCCTATACTGCCCGTGGTCCCGCCGCCAGACCTGCCAGATAAAGTTCCTGCAGAATGTGCGCTAGCAAAACTTCTAGCTATTCTTGATACATCTTGTGGTGTCTTTGCATTTAATAGGGGGTCAAATAATATTTCGTTTATAGAAGGTTGACTTAATTCAGGAGTATAAATTTCCCCATCCTTCATTTTATTTGGTTGCCCTCTATAAAGTGTGATATTTTCAAAATTCGGTACAAAGCCTTCTGCCTTACCTAAGCCCTGTATTTGATCCCATATTTTATTTGCTTCAGCATTTAGCTTACTAATCATTGGGTCTATTTCAACCCTAGGCCTGCCCGAAGCCGCCAGAGACTTAGCTTGATTTAGTTTATCTTGCCATTGTGAAAGTAGCTTGCTTCTCTCTTTTTTGTCATCTCTTATATTGAAAAAATTAGGAATGAAACCTGTATTTAATTCAAGATCCCCCCAGGTTACTACGGGTTTTTGTTGAGCTTTGTAGGAATGATATAAATTAGAAATATCTTTTTCAGTAATTGATGAACTACCTCTTTGCTTTTTAATAAAGTTCAGTATTTCCCTAGGCTCATCATATTCAGATGTAACAAACTTTGTAGGATCAACTGAAGTTTTATATTTTGATGGCAAATATTCCATGGGGGCAACACTATCTATGCCTGGATTATATGCGCGATTTAAATCTGCACCAACTTGACCAAGTGGGAAAGATCTAAAATCATCTATTCCGACCGAAGTTATTTCTTCGGTAGATAAAGAATCTGGCTTATTTTCTACTATTTTTTTTCCAGCTCTTCTATCGTAAGCTCTTTGCCTTAAAGTTGGTACACCAAAGTCTAACTTTTTTCTAGACTCTTCTTCTGTTGTTGTTTTGGATACCATAGCTGCCATGATCTCTGGATATCCTTCTTCCATGGCAAATGAAGCAAAATCTTGAAGGTCTCTTGAATCTTTAAACTTAAGCTTGCCCGATGAAAATTCTTCTACAGGTTCTTCCTTGGGGGTCTCTGTTATTCTTTTACCTGCGACAAAAAACATATTTGGATTCTTGTCCCATTGTTTAAAAAATGCATCTTTGTATTTGTTTTGAGCATCTTGTAAATCTCTTCTTAATACATATTGTTTGCCACTCTTAGTCTGCTTTATATAAGGAAGTGATTCGGAAAAGTTTGGTATAAAACCTTTG
>Ga0181601_10002823_pt1 | contig 14818 bp, 14 predicted proteins | sample 041ome_8_FD_133020 | JGI IMG/M metagenome (GOLD analysis project Ga0181601, IMG submission 133020) | Coastal salt marsh microbial communities from the Groves Creek Marsh, Skidaway Island, Georgia - 041407BS metaG (megahit assembly) | ecosystem: Environmental > Aquatic > Marine > Intertidal zone...
CGATGGAGGGCAATTAGAAGGTAAAGGGTATGTTGAGGTTGTTTCATCCCTTGAACGCGATGGACGGCCTGTTTTCAAAGATTTGCGTTGGGGTGTTTACGTTGTAATCGAAGCACCGAATGATTACGCTGCAGCGTGTTTTCGGCAATATGGCATGAATACCGATGCGACTGGGCGTTATTCTGCGATGTACAAGCCGTTCCACTTAATCGGGCTTGAATTGAATGTGTCCATATTGTCAGCTGCTATTCTTGGCCGCCCGACGGGATCAACACAGGGATTTAATGCAGACGTTGTTGCAGTTGCGAAATCTGATCTATCAGCGGGCCAAGTCTTGGACGGAGAAGGGGGATTTTGCGTTTGGGGCAAGTTAATGCCCGCAAAAACTTCGCTGGCATACGGTGGCCTGCCGATTGGTTTGGCGCATGGTGTTGCATTGAAAAACAACATCCCAAAAGGTTCGGTTTTAACTTGGTCTGATATCGCTATTGATACGACAACGCAGGCCTATAAAGTGCGAAAAGAAATGGAAGCTATGTAAAAAGCTATCCGGTAAAGCATCGCTAAAATGTAAAACTTATATGAAAAAGGAATGATCTATGCAGTTATCAGGACGGTGTTATTGTGGCGCGTTGGCCTATGAAATTGATGGCGAAGTTGAAGCACAATTTCAATGCCATTGTCGCGAATGCAGCTATATTACCGGGGGAAATGCCAATATAGTGATGGTTTTTGGCGAAAACGATTTCCGTTACACAAAAGGAGCGCCGGCTATTTTTGCGCGCCCTGACTTGGAAAATCCGGTCAAACGTCACTTTTGCGCGACCTGCGGTACAGGTATTGGATCGCGCAGCCCGTCTCGTCCGAATTCTATGATCGTCAAAGTCGGTACCTTAGATGATCCAAGTGTATTTCATGCAACTGCTGCGATTTTTACCTGTGACAAACAAGCGTACCAGCATATCCCAGATGGGGTTCCCGCCTTTGATAAACGGCCACCAAAGAAAGCGTAGTGTTTTTTGTGTAGTCTTTCGTGTATACAAAAAAGGGGTCTGTGAGGGCCCCTTTCGTTTTGTTTCAGACGTATTGCTTATTCGCGGTTGCCCAAGAATTGCAGCAAAAACATAAACAAGTTGATGAAATCCAGGTACAGTTGAAGTGCACCAAAGATTGCAGACTTTTCCAGCCATTCACCGTCACCATGATGCGCATGCGCGACATATGTGTTTTTGATGTTTTGTGTGTCATATGCAGTCAGACCAGCAAAGATCAAAACGCCCAAAACTGAAATCGCAAAGTGAACGGCGCTTGACGCCAAAAAGATGTTCACTATTGACGCGATCAAGATGCCAACGACACCCATGATCAAGAACGAACCCCAGCCTGAGATGTCTTTTTTCGTGGTATAGCCCCACAAAGACAGAGCTGCAAACGAGATCGCTGTGATAAAGAATGTCTCAATGATCGAGAACGTTGTGTAGAACACAAAAATCGAGCTTAGCGAAGCGCCGACCGCTGCCGCATATGCGTAAAAGAACAACTGAGCGCCTGCCGCCGACATGCGGTTAGCTGCGGCACCAAAGCCAAAGACCATACCAAGTGGCAACAGCATAATCACCCAGCGTAGGGCCGAGGTGTAAATTGCCGCGCCAAATGATGTCAACATCGTGCCATTTTGCATTTGGCCTGCGGCTTGCGATGGATCAGTCGTAACCGCCAATCCCGCGATTGCCCAAGCGGCCAAGGCGGTGATAATCAAGCCCACGGACATCGTGCCGTAAACTTTGTTCATGTGGGCGCGTAGCCCTTCGTCAATCCGCGCGGCGCGTGCGCCGATCGCTGAGCGGACGTTTTCAAATTCTGCCATTTTCAGCCTCCAAAATCCGGTGGGTCTAAACCCATAGACACAATATCGTATGCCGTCCGTTATATTTCAAGAATTTCCACCGTCACTTTTCCAAAAAAAATCGAAAATAAATTTCGCTATTGGATGTTAATGACAACCTTTCCGGTCGATTTGCGATCACGCAACAGTTGCATACCTTCATTTGCGTGCTCAAAGTCAAACGCGTTGGAAACATGGGGATGCAACTTTCCTTGGGCATGCCAATTCAAAAGTTGTCCTAGACTATCGGTGATCACCTCGGGCTTGAAGCCAAGAAATCCGCCCCAATAAAACCCATGAACCGTGATGTTTTTGACCAAAAGATGGTTTGCTGCGATTTGCGGGATATCCCCGCTTGCAAAGCCAATGACGATAATGCGTGCTTCAGGGTTGCAGGCGCGAAAGGCGGATTTGAATTGATCGCCGCCAACGGGATCATATACGACATCGACACCGCCAAGGGCCTTTAGTTCGGCACGTAAATCTGCCGTTGTCGCGTCGATGACATGATCTGCACCTGCGGCTTTGGCAACTGCAAGCTTATCTGCGCCGCGGGCCACTGCGATGACGCGTGCGCCCATCAATTTACCCAATTCAACCGCCGTTAAGCCGACACCACCAGCCGCGCCCAAAACCAACAAGGTTTCATTTGGCTGTAGCTTTGCTTTATAATCGAGTGCAACATGACTGGTGCCATACGCAATTTGAAGCGCAGCCGCATCAGTGAATGACATATTTGCGGGGATATTCACGCAACGCGCGGCATCAAAGCATCCGTATTCAGCAAGCCCACCTTGTCCCCCAAACACCGCAATGCGTGATCCAATCGCGGGGCCGTCGGTGTTCGGCCCAATCGCATCAACGATGCCTGCCACTTCCATGCCCAATGTAAAGGGGGGGGCAGGGGTATCTTGATATGTGCCTTTTTGCATTAACAGGTCTGCAAAATTTAACCCGCACGCATGTATTTTGACGCGCACCTGTCCGGTTGTCGGTATGGGCATGTCGATATCTTTGACCGCGATTGGTTCGCCAAACGCCAAAACCTGTAAAGCTTTCATCGCTTTTCCTTTTTGAAGCAATTAGAAATAGATTATCAATTTTGTCAAACCACAGCGCAGAAATGTAGTCAAAAATCAGATGGTGACAGGTGAATTTATACTTCTTGTGATTGTGCCTATACTTTGTAGCTTTCGTATAGGATTTATTAGTCATTTTACGTCAGGTTGTATTGTGGTACAAAATGACAACCAAGAATGGGATGTGGCGATGAATTAACAAAATTGATGACAAGTATCAATTTTTGTTTCGCTCAATAATCAAACCTGCTACTTAAGTAGGGGGAGAAGAGAAGGAAGTAATAATGACGCACCCCGTTGATGTACACGTCGGCAAACGTATTCGCCATCGCCGCTGGCTCGTTGGTATGACACAGCAGCAATTGGCAGAGCATGTCGGAATTAAATTTCAGCAAATCCAGAAATATGAAACCGGCGCAAACCGCGTCAGCGCGTCCAGGTTGTGGGATATTTCAAAGGCTTTACAAGTTTCAATCAGTTTCTTTTTTGAAGGCTTAGAAGAGGCAACAGCGACCGATAGGGGTATGGACAAAGCTGCACCGGCAGATTTGATGGGTGATAAAGAAGCAATGGATTTGATCCGCTCTTATTATTCCATTCCCGAAAATCAACGGAAGCGTCTGTTCGAATTGGCGCGCGTTCTAAGCGACGTTGCTTGATAAAATCGTGAAAGTGTCATAGCCCTCAGGCGAGTATTCAATTGAGGGCGACATGACCAACCACGCGCAACCACATCAGCATTTGAACAAAAACGAAATTGTGCATGTCGTTCAGCAAATGGTTGATGCGGCAACAAAGGCGATATTACCTCATTTTCGCATGGGACGCGTTCTGATTGAAAATAAGGATAAGCATGGGTTTGATCCTGTAACAGTGGCAGATCGCGATGCCGAACAAGTGATGCGGGCTGTCTTATCCCGCTTGCGGCCATTGGATGGCATCCTTGGTGAAGAGTTTGGTGAAACACCCTCACACAACGGCTTGCGTTGGGTCTTGGATCCGATTGATGGCACGCGTGCCTTTATTTCAGGCACTCCGACATGGGGTGTGTTGATCGCACTTGAGGATCTTGGTCACGGCCCCGTGTTTGGAGCAATTGCTCAGCCTTACATGAATGAAATATTTATGGGCGGGCTTGGCCTCAGCGTTCTTGATCATCCTCAAGGTCGCAAAAACTTAGGCGTTTCAATAACCAAGTCATTAGACGACGCAATTATTTTCACCACATTCCCAGAAGTTGGTACTGACAAAGAACGCGCGGGTTTCGAGGCTGTGGCGCGGCGGTGCAAGTTAACGCGTTATGGCATGGATTGTTATGCCTATGCATTATTGGCGCTGGGCCAAATTGATCTGGTGATCGAAGCAGGATTGAACGCATATGACATTCAAGCGCCAATCGCCGTCATTCAGGCAGCCGGAGGCATCGTTACCAATTGGACGGGAGGTCCGGGCCATCACGGCGGCCAAGTAATCGCCGCAGCCACGCCTGAATTGCACGCGATGGCTTTGGAAATTCTGAGCCAGCACGCGAGTTAAAAAATGAACATGTTACACATAAAAAATGCTGACACTATTTTAACGATGGATGATCAACGTCGCGAACTTAAACACGCCGATATCATTGTGACGGACGGTGTGATTGCTGAGGTTGGTTTTGATCTGTCAACGCCAGAGGGGGCGCAGCTTATTCATGGTGCCGGGCATGTTGTAACCCCTGGTTTGGTAAATACGCACCATCATTTATACCAATCTCTGACACGCGCTGTACCTGGGGTGCAGAATGCGCTTTTGTTTGGTTGGCTGCAAACGCTTTATCCTATCTGGGCGTGTTTTGGCCCAGATGAAATGCGCATTTCCGCATCGATCGGTTTGGCCGAATTGGCGTTGTCAGGATGCACGATGACGTCGGATCATCTTTATCTTTATCCAAACGGTGCACGGCTCGACGACACGATTGATGCGGCACTGGAAATCGGAATGCGCTTTTACCCGACCCGAGGCGCGATGAGCATTGGGGAAAGCGATGGTGGCTTACCCCCCGACCATCTGGTCGAAAAAGAAGCAACGATCCTAGAGGACTGTATCCGCGTGATCGACAAATTTCACGACTCATCGGCATCTGCGATGGTGCGCGTTGGAATTGCCCCCTGTTCCCCGTTTTCCGTGAGCCGTGATTTGATGCGCGACGCGGCTGTGTTGGCGCGTGATAAGCATGTTTTCTTGCACACCCATTTGGCCGAAAATGATGAAGATATTGCCTATTCTCTTGAAAAATTTGGCTGTCGGCCTGGTCAATATGCCCAAGATTTAGGTTGGACCGGTGATGACGTTTGGCATGCACATTGTGTAAAACTTGATGCGTCCGAAATTAATCTATTCGCTAAAACCGGTACAGGTGTTGCGCATTGTCCCTGTTCCAATTGTCGGTTGGGATCAGGGATTGCACCGGTGCGTGCGATGCGCGATGCAGGAGTCAAGGTCGGTTTGGGTGTTGATGGTTCTGCCAGCAACGATATCGCCAATCTCATGAACGAAGCGCGCCAGACGATGCTATTGCAGCGTGTCCAAAATGGGGCGGACGCGATGAGTGCGCGCGAAGCTCTTGAAATTGCGACCCGTGGCGGTGCCGACGTGTTGGGGCGTCCTGAGTGTGGTCGCATTGCGGTTGGAAAACGTGCGGATATTACCCTTTGGAACGTCAAAGGTGTAGAAAGCGCCGGAAGCTGGGATCCCGCCGCCTTAGTCTTGGCTGGACCGAGCAAGGTTTCCCATTTGATCGTGGAGGGTCGGGAAATTGTGCGCGACGGGCTGTTAATCACTGTAGATTTGAACAAATTGATCGCAGAGCAATCCAAATGCGTCTCTAGGCTACAAGATAGGTTATAGTTTAGGAAAAACTAATTAAATATAAATACTTTTTACCGTCCCCACATGCCTAAGCGTTAATTGTTTATAAGCATTCGTCTTGCTACCTCTTGGGAGGGTAGTAAGTGGTGAGTATTATGCGTTTATTGGTTTATGCAGCCATGGCGATCATGGGTGTGTCCTTTGTTAGTGCCGAACCGATCGAGTTGGCAATTCAAACTGTAAATAGTGTGCGTGCGCAATCTGCGTTGCCCGAAGTCCAGCAATCATCAAAACTGAATGAAATCGCGAAATTGCATGCCGCTGATATGTTGCGTCATGGGTTTATTTCACATAATGGGTCCGATGGTAGCCAGCTGAGCAATCGTGTGAAAAAAGCCTGATATCAATATTGCTTTGTCGCTGAAAACATCGAAGTGACCCAAGGCAGCTTTGATCAGGTCGTTGATAAATGGCAATCCTACCCGCCGGCACGCAAGGTCTTGCTGCATCGCAAAGCAAAAGAAATTGGTATTGCGCATGCGGGCGAAGGGATCTGGGTAATGGTTTTGGCCCGACCTGGCTGCGAACTGTTGACCTCTTAATAGGCTTTGCCGTTAATCCAAACCTTTGCGATCGCTCGATCGTCGCCCATCATAATCGTTGGAAAGATCGCTTCCCATATATCTTGGGCCGTCGCGTATCGTTGCGCAATTGCGGCGGTCGATTGCAGGTTCAGGGCGACGATATCTGCAGACTGGCCGACAGTAATGTTGCCGATTTGAGTTTCAAGACCCAAGCATTGCGCCGATCCCACAGTGGCAAGCCATAACAGTTGTGCGGGATGCAAAGCCGCGCCGCGCAACTGCCCGATTTCATAGGCGGAGGCCATAGTGCGTAGCATTGAAAAGCTGGATCCACCACCCGTATCGGTCGCCAGGCCAACACGCAGGCCACGGCCTTTTAATTGGATCATGTTGAATAGGCCCGATCCAATGAATGTGTTCGAGGTGGGGCAATGCACCACGGCCGCGCCTATTTCACGAAGCCGGTCAATTTCGCGCGGCTCAAGATGGATAGCATGGCCATAAAGTCCGTTTTTACCCAGCAAACCAAAGGCTTCGTATGTGTCTAGGTAATCACGTGCATTTGGAAATAATCCTTTAACCCAGTCTATCTCGTCCGTTTGTTCGCTGAGATGGGTTTGCATCAAGCACTCTGGATGTTCTGCCCAAAGCTCCCCCAACGCAAAGAGCTGCTCTGGTGTTGAGGTGGGCGAAAACCGTGGTGTAATGGCATACTGATTGCGTCCGACGCCATGCCATTTTTCAAGCAATGCTTTTGAATGGTCATAAGCGGTTTGGGGTGTGTCGCGTAAATTGTCTGGCGCATTGCGATTCATACAAGTTTTTCCTGCAACAACACACATATTTCGTACGCTTGCGGCATGAAAAAACGCATCCACACTTTCAGGGTGGATTGTGCAAAAGCTTGCCATGGTTGTTGTTCCATGGGCAATCCCAAGATCAAGATATCGCGCCGCGATTGCGTTTGCGTAATCGGGGTCGCCAAACTTTGATTCTTCTGGGAATGTATAGGTGTTCAACCAATCGATAAGCCGTTTGCCCCAACTCGCGATCATCGCTGTTTGGGGATAATGCACATGCGCATCGACAAATCCCGCCGTAACAAGGTGGTCTTTGAAATCGTGAATCTGCGCACCATGATAGCGGTCCATTACAATGTCTTTGGTGTCCACACAGACAATTTGGCCATCTTTTATTGCCACGGCTCCATCATGGATGATCTGTGCCGAATTCTGCACCTCATCCATGAATGGATCGGACTTAAAGCGTAGAATATGACCAGTAATAATTTGCATATTGATGTACCCGCGTTTGACAGCATCCTTAAACTTGTCCAACATAAAGACAAGTTATCGCGCGGTAAATAGCGACTTTTCCCCTGTGAAGCTTACTTTCAATGGGGTAAGTAGACCCCAAAACGCGGAGGGATAAATGACAGACGATTCTATCGTAGAACAACACGATTCTGACAATGACTCCCCCGTATATTCCCTAAGTAAAAAAAGCCTAGGCGCTATTCTCGATGCGGTCGAGACAGGTGATCGCGATGCTTTGGTGACCCTGATGGAGCCAATGCATGCGGCAGATATCGCCGACATGTTAGAACAGGTTGATGCGTTTGATAGACGCGCGCTGGTGCAACTTTATGATCTTGAATTTGATGGTGAAATTCTCTCAGAACTCGAAGAGGGTATCCGTGAAGAAATCATCGGCTATCTAAAGCCTGAGATCCTTGCCGAAGCGGTGCGTGAGCTGGATAGCGACGACGTGGTCGATCTTCTTGAGGATTTGGAAGAGCCCCAGCAAGCCGCTATTCTTGACGCCCTTGACGATACAGATCGACTGGCTGTCGAACAATCGATGACCTATCCGGAATATTCTGCTGGTCGTCTGATGCAACGCGAAGTGGTGATGGCGCCCGAACATTGGACGGTTGGCCAAGCAATCGATTTCCTAAGATCTGAGGATGAGCTGCCAGAACAGTTTTATCATGTGATTTTAGTAGATCCGCGGATGCACCCTGTTGGAAATGTCACCTTGGGCAAACTTATGGCGTCCAAGCGCACGGTGAAGTTGGTTGATATTGTCGAAGATGTGTTTCAGGTCATACCCGTCACCCAAGAAGAAAGCGACGTGGCCTATGCGTTTAACCAATACCATTTGATTTCTGCGCCAGTAGTCGACGCCGAAAATCGGTTGGTCGGGGTGATTACAATTGATGACGCAATGGCGGTTCTGGATGACGAACACGAAGAGGACATTCTGCGCCTCGCAGGTGTTGGCGAAGAAAGTAGCCTGTCAGATACCGTCATGGAAACCACACGGCAACGCTTGCCATGGTTGGGCGTCAACCTTGTTACCGCGATCCTTGCCTCTGGCGTTATCGCCCTGTTCGAAGATACGATTTCTAGCTTTGTTGCTTTGGCAGTGCTGATGCCCATTGTGGCCTCTATGGGGGGCAATGCGGGCACGCAAAGCTTGACCGTCGCGGTACGCGCCATCGCGACCAAAGATTTGACTGGTGCGAACGTTTGGCGTGTTATTCGCCGCGAAGTTTTAGTGGGGGCGATTAACGGGTTGGTGTTTGCCGTCGTTATGGGGATTGTCGGGATCATCTGGTTTGGATCGCCCGTATTGGGCTATGTTATTGCTCTGGCGATGATAATCAACCTGATTGTTGCAGGGCTCGCGGGCACGGGCGTCCCCGTTGTGTTGGAAAAAATAGGCGTTGATCCGGCGCTGGCGTCTGGTGCTTTTGTAACAACGGTAACAGACGTCGTTGGTTTTTTCGCCTTTTTGGGATTGGCGGGTATCTTTTTGCTATGACCTTAGAAGAGCTTAAGCAAGCGGCACGTAAGGCCGCGTTTGAACGGCGTAAATTGGCAAAACAGATTGACACCGGGGCCAGTGCGTCATTGTTGTCTTCGGTTTTGGCAGGCTATCGTGGGGTGCCATTGGCGGGTTATTTTCCGATCCGAACAGAAATTGACCCAATGCCCGCAATGGCCGAGGCATCCGCGCATGGCACAGTTGGTGTTCCCGTAATTACCGCGCCTGCCCAACCGTTATTGTTTTCGCGTTGGGAACCCGATTGCGCCATGAAGGATGGTTCGTTTGGGGCGCGTATTCCTGCTGTTGATGATTACTTTGAACCAGAGGTTTTGATTGTTCCCTTGGTTGCTTTTGACCGCGCTGGTGGGCGTTTGGGCTATGGCGGCGGATTTTATGATCGCACGTTGGAATTATTACGGTCAAAACGCGCAACCTTGGCAATTGGCTTTGCCTATAGTCTGCAAGAGGCAGAGGATCTTCCGTTGGAATTAACCGATCAACCACTGGATATGATCGTGACAGAGACCGAGATCATTGACCTTATCTCGCGTTGATATCCCGTGATCTTTCTCGTCAAATCTAGATTATCACAAACGCTGTAAAGTTGTTTGAATTCAATAATCATTATTACTTTCAATGTGTTGATTTTGTCTTTGATCCATAATTCTTACTTTACATAGCTGCAAATTCGAATTGAGTTTACATCACAGCCATCGCTTTTGATGATTTTACTAGGTCGGCAGGACGTTAGAACCGCGACTGTGGAAAGGATCATTTTTTCAAGGTCCTGCAACATATACTTGCGCTTTTGTTGACGCGGCACTAGGGATTTCGCATGAGGATTTTGTTTTTAGGCGATGTCGTTGGCCGCGCGGGACGAGATGCGTTGAATGCGCATTTGAAAACTATGCGTGAAACTTGGCGTTTGGACTTTGTCATTGTGAATGGTGAAAACGCAACCAACGGCATGGGGCTGTCTGCGGCGCATGCGGCCGAATTCTTTGCGGCAGGCGTAGATTGTATCACGCTGGGCGATCATGCCTTTGACCAAAAAGATATGATGGGTCACATCGAACAGGAAAAGCGTATTATCCGCCCTTTGAACTATGCCAAAAACGCACCCGGCAATGGGGCGCGGGTGTTTTCCGATCGCCGGGGCCGCAAGATTTTGGTCGCTCAGGTGTTGGGGCAGGTATTCATGAAACGGGCGTTTGATGATCCGTTCTCTGCTGTTGATCAGGTGATGCGCACCTATCCCCTAGGCGGAGCGGTTCAGGCGGCTGTGTTAGATATGCATTGCGAAGCGACATCGGAAAAAATGGCGATGGGACATTTTTGCGATGGGCGCGTATCGTTGGTCGTTGGCACGCATACCCATGTGCCAACCGGTGATGCGATGATTTTGTCCAATGGTACAGCCTATCAAACGGATGCCGGCATGTGTGGCGATTATAACAGCGTGATCGGGATGGACAAAGCCGAACCCTTGCGTCGTTTCATTACAGGGATGCCCAGTGGCCGGTTCCAACCAGCCCAGGGCGATGCAACGTTGTCGGGGGTGTTTGTCGAAACGGATGACAAAACGGGCAAAGCGGTGTCGGTTCAGATGGTTCGTTACGGCGGGCGCTTGGCGCAGTGCGGCCCATGATGTCACGTGCGTTGCCGTATCTTGCGCTGGGCGCAATGGGGGCGGGGTGGGGCGCGACTATCCCGTTGACCAAGGTTGCCGTCAGCACAGGTCACCAACAGTTTGGCTTAATTTTTTGGCAACTGTTTATTGGTGCGATTGTGCTGGGCACGATCCAGTTGCTGCGCCGACGTCCTTTTGTGGTGACAGCCAGATCAATCGGGTTGTTTGCTATCATCGCGTTAGTCGGTACGATATTGCCAAATTTTGCGTCTTACACGGCGGCTATGAATTTGCCGGCGACCTTATTGGCAATTTTGATCGCCACGGTACCCATGTTCGCCTTTCCAATTGCCATCCTTTGGGGCAGCGATCGGTTCGATTGGCGTCGCGCTATTGGATTGGCTGTGGGGATAATCGCGGTGGTCATTTTGGTGGCACCTGATGCGACCCTGCCAGATCGAACAAAGGTTTGGTTTGTGCCTATCGCACTAATTGCCCCTTTTTTCTATGGCATAGAAGGCAATTATATCTCGCGCTTTGGAACGTTACATCACGGGCCTATCCAGACATTGTTTGGGGCTTGTTTGGTCGGAATGGTGATGACAGGGCCGATTGCGGTGTTGTCGGGACATTGGTTTGTTCCTTGGAGTAATTTTGGTGCGCCTGAATGGGCGATGATTGGTTCGGGAACGCTGCATGGGTTATCTTATGTCACTTATGTTTGGTTGGTGGCACGCAGCGGCGCGGTTTTTGCATCCCAAGTTGCTTATGCCGTCACTGGCTTTGGCGTTTTATGGGCAATTCTATTTTTAAACGAAGCACAAAGCCCCTATCTTTGGGGCGCACTTATTTGCATGATGGTGGGCATGAGCCTGGTCGCACCACGAAAAGGGACTATTGATGTTGACGCTGATTGATGGGGCATCCACCCTGTCCGCCTATGTCGCCGTCCTCGTTGTTTTGGGGATGTTTACGCTATTTATTCGCGAAAGCTATCCAACCGAAGTTGTCGCGATCGGTGGTGTTTCTCTTTTGCTGGTGACAGGGGTTTTGCCCTATGATGCAGGGCTGGCCGTCTTGTCGAACCCAGCGCCATGGACCATTGCGGCGATGTTTTTGGTTATGGGGGCCTTGGTGCGGACAGGCGCGTTGGATGCTTTTACGGTTTTGGCCGAAAAACAGGCGCAGATTAATCCAAAGCGTGCGGTTGCGATGATGATGGGGTTTGTCATATTGTCGTCGGCTGTGGTGTCGAATACCCCTGTCGTCGTTGTGATGATCCCTGTTTTTGTGCAATTATCTCGCACCTTGGGGGTCAACGCCAGCAAGCTGTTGATGCCTTTGTCTTACGCGGCCATTATGGGGGGTATGCTGACCTTGATTGGTACCTCGACCAATCTGTTGGTGGATGGTGTGGCACGTGCGCAAGGATTGGCGCCGTTTTCTATTTTCGAAGTCACCCCGGTCGCCATCGTGCTTGTGATCTGGGGGATGGCCTATTTGGCCATTGTCGGTCCAATACTATTGCCCAATCGCGACAGTATGGCGACGCTGTTGTCCGATAAATCGAAGATGAAATTTTTTACCGAAGCAATCATACCCCCTGATAGCAACTTGATCGGGCGCGAAGTGACGGGTGTTCAGCTGTTCAAGCGCGAGGGGGTGCGTTTGATTGATGTGGTGCGCGGTGATCTTTCGCTGCGCCGCAATATGAAGGATGTCACGCTTGAGGTCGGTGATCGCATCGTCTTGCGTACGCAAATGACGGAATTACTGAGCCTACAGCGTGACAAAAGTTTGAAACGTGTGGATCAAGTCTCTGCCGTTGAAACAACCACTGTCGAGGTATTGATCACACCTGGTTGCAAGATGGTTGGGCGCAGCTTGGGCAGTCTTCGGTTGCGCCGCCGTTTTGGTGTCTATCCATTGGCAGTTCATCGGCGGAACCAAAATATTGGGCGTCAATTAGACGAGTTGGTCGTGCAAGTCGGCGACACGCTTTTGTTAGAGGGCGCACCCGCTGACATTCAACGCCTGGCTACTGAAATGGATATGGTTGATGTATCACGTCCCAAGGTTCGGGCCTATCGACGCGGCAATGCCCCCATCGCGATCGCATCGCTTTTGGGCATTGTCGTACTGGCCGCCTTTGGGGTAGCGCCGATTTTATTACTGTCTGTTGTAGCCGTTGGTGTTGTGCTTTTTACACGCTGCATTGACGCCGAAGAAGCTTTTGATTTCATCGAGGGTCGTTTGTTGGCGCTGATCTTTTCTATGCTGGCGATTGGCGCAGCCCTCGAGGCGTCTGGCGCTGTCCAGTTGATCGTGAATTTGGTTGCACCGTGGATCGGCCTGTTTCCCGGCTTTTTTGTGATTTGGGCGATTTATCTTTTGACCTCAATCCTGACCGAAATGGTTTCAAATAATGCAGTTGCTGTTGTGGTCACGCCCATTGCCATTGGCTTGGCCCAAGCGTTGGGTTACGATCCACGAGCCTTTGTTGTGGCGGTCATGGTCGCAGCATCAGCGTCTTTTGCGACACCTATTGGATATCAGACCAATATGTTGGTTTATGGTCCTGGTGGCTATAAATTCACGGATTTCATGCGGCTTGGCATTCCCTTAAATCTAAGTATTGGAATCCTCGCGTCACTTGTCATTCCGCTGGTTTTTCCTTTGTAATCGGTCTTGCTCCTTTCGTCTGGTGCCACTATGAGAGAGGGGAAAAATTTAGTCGGAGGAAACCATGGCTGGTCACTCAAAATGGGCAAACATTCAACACCGCAAAGGGCGTCAAGACGCCGCGCGGTCAAAGCTGTTTTCAAAACTTTCCAAAGAAATCACCGTCGCTGCGAAAATGGGCGATCCTGATCCGGAAAAAAATCCGCGCTTGCGGATGGCTGTAAAAGAGGCCCGTTCAAATTCGGTTCCAAAAGATGTGATTGAACGCGCGATCAAAAAATCAACAGCGGGTGATGGCGACGATTACGAAGAAATTCGGTACGAAGGGTATGGCCCGAATGGGGTTGCTGTAATCGTCGAGGCGATGACCGACAACCGCAATCGTACCGCGTCAAATGTTCGCTCTACCTTTTCGAAAAATGGCGGCAATCTTGGCGAAACGGGATCCGTTGGGTTTATGTTCGACCGCAAGGGTGAAATAACCTATGTCGCATCTGTTGGGGATGCCGATAGCGTGATGATGGCTGCGATAGAAGCTGGCGCAGAAGATGTCGAAAGTTCGGAAGATGGGCACATCATTTGGTGTGCTGATAATGATTTGAACGAAGTCGCCACCGCCCTAGAAGGTGAATTGGGCGAGAGTGAATCCACCAAGTTGGTCTGGAAACCCGCGACCACAACCGAGCTGGATTTGGAGGGTATGCGCGGCCTAATGAAGCTTATCGATGCACTGGAAGATGACGATGATGTCCAGCGTGTTACCACAAACTTTGAAGCGTCTGATGAAGTGATGGAGCAGCTCTAAATACGGGCATATTCGCATCAGCGTCTTATGTGATGATGCAGACAAATTGACTGTTTTGATTCGTGAGTTTCAATAATTTTAACCCCCGTTGCGTTTTTGTGGCGGGGGTTCACTTTTTTACTGCTTCTAAAATACAACACTCATTTCTAAGAAAAATTTTACCGGTATAGGTAATTTTCATAATAACATAATACACTTAGCGCGACTAATCTGAATTTAGCGGGTCTTAAGTCCTTTGCACGCAATATATCATTTTGATATATATAACGCACCCCAAAGGGTAGTTTGTATTGATTAAAAGGGATAGTTGTGGTCTATAAAGTAATAGTACGGCAGCTCAGTTATTTTGGAGGAGATGCTCATGGCTTCACAGCTATTTTTGAACGTAGCACAGTTAAGAGAATTATTACTAGGAATGGAACGCGATTTAGGGTTGGGGAATTTGACTCAAAATGAAAAAGACGTTTTCTATGC
>Ga0181601_10002829_pt1 | contig 14791 bp, 14 predicted proteins | sample 041ome_8_FD_133020 | JGI IMG/M metagenome (GOLD analysis project Ga0181601, IMG submission 133020) | Coastal salt marsh microbial communities from the Groves Creek Marsh, Skidaway Island, Georgia - 041407BS metaG (megahit assembly) | ecosystem: Environmental > Aquatic > Marine > Intertidal zone...
ATCGCTTGCGCCCAATTCAAAGGCCAGTTCACGATCTTTGTTTTGGCCGCGCGCCGTCAGAACAAGAACTGGCAGGTCTGGTTTGGCACCAACAGAACGAAGATCGCGCAAAATATCAAATCCACTTTTCCCAGGTAGCATGACATCTAAGATCACCAGATCAGGTGATTTATCTTCGATAACTTGATTTGCATCGTGACCATTTGAATGTGTCGCAACCGACCAGCCATCGCGCGACAAAATAAAACTAATTGCCTCGACGATATTTGGCTCGTCTTCGATCAACAGGACAGACTTGCCCATCTAAAATACCCCCATATGGCTTTGCACCATTTTTTTAATAATGCCAATTGCCGACTTAATGTCAAAGGTCGTCGCTCAAAATGGATAGTTCACGTCTACTTTTGCACCCAGAAATCGCACACACACGGCATGCTGCCCCTACTTTAAAGGAGGGTGAGGCATCTTGGTGATTGGGGGTTATTGTCATATAAGCATGGATGATAGGCAAATGTGAACCAGTTTGTCCAGGCATTAGATCCGCATAGGCTTGAACACTGAATGTCCCACCCTCACGCCCGGTGTGGGTGATTGTTGCCTCGCTCAATCGCATCGGCGTTTGTAGCGCACCGAACAGAGGCCATAAAGGGCAAGCCGAACCAAAGCGCGGAATGTGAAAACCTGCAATTGGCTTTCTCAAAAAAAAGCTGCCCGAGGCATCACAAGCCACTAAACCGACGGGTCGCTCTAGCCATTCCCTTGGGCTGAACGCCAGCCGCCGCATCACGGTTGAAATCGGCACTTGGCACATGGCGGCAATAGCTGCCGCGTCCTGTCCCATTTTGTCCAAAGCGGTTCGGAATTCATCATCACCCAGATCAGCAAGATCTTTTGCGTAAAGCGATAGAAACCGTTTTGCGAGGACATTGCCGCTGCGGGTCTTTAACTCTGGCACAGCACATAGCGCGTTGGCGCCATCTGGCGATAAATCATGTCCTACAAAATTATACTCATAATGCGCCAGAAAACCGTCCAATTCATCCCAGACAGATCCCACCGAACCGCCGTCTGATCCAGCGCCATCCAAGTAACCAACAAGGGCTTGTGCCTCTTCGGCCAAGCGCTGACTGTCTTCGCTGATGTTCCGATGAAATCTGTTTTGCCACTCTGGCTCAATGTCATCTGTTTCGACGAGGATTGAACTGGTTGAACGAATGGCCGTGACCGTCGTCAGAACTTCATGCAAGGATGTGGCCAGATGGGGATCGTGCGAAAGCCGATCACTCAGGCCATCCACGGCTTGCTCAAGCTGCCTGACTTTGCGATCCAGTTCGATCATGAACTGGGCCCACTGTGGATAGCGCGCCGCTAAGTCCGCTGCAGCACCATCACCTGTAATGTCTACGCCATGATACACCGCGCATTCCTGAAGTCGCGCCACCAATGAAGCCTGCGCCCCTTCTGACAGTGCAACTGGATCAACCCCCAACGCATCAGCGAGATGTAGCAAAAGTCTGCCTGCGATTCTGCGACGATTGTGCTCAATAAGATTGAGGTATGACGCCGAAATCCCCACTTTTTCCGCCAATTCAGATTGTTTCAGACCGATATTGACCCGTCTTTCCCGAATTCTGATGCCAACAGATGCCATACCCACCATAGAAAAACCTCACGTTTACAAGTATATGCTGCAGTGCGTCGTAAATATATTTACAAAAAATATAACAGAACTGTTCATTATTTTACAAAATAATTGTTCTTTTTTAAACCCTTATTGCGAAATTTTTCAAATGTGGGGCATAATACATTTGCACAATTGTGCCATGCACGCGGCAGGAGGAGCCGCAAGCATCATTCAAATTGGGAGGATTACATGTCCAAATTAGACCTGACACGCCGTGGCGTGATCAAAACAGGTGCAGTTGCCGGTGCCGGCCTTGCACTTCCAACAATCTTTACAGCGTCTTCCGCAGCTGCGTTCACAAACGAACCAACAGGCAGTTCTGTTAAGATCGGCTTTAACGTTCCACAAACTGGCCCATACTCAGAAGAGGGTCTGGACGAACTGCGCGCGCAAGAATTGGCTGTTGAACACCTAAACGGTATCGGCGACGGCGGCATGTTGAATACCTTCAGCTCAAAAGCACTGCAAGGTAACGGTATTTTGGGCAAAAAAGTTGAGTTCGTCACGGGCGATACACAAACAAAATCAGACGTTGCACGTGCATCTGCACAATCGATGATCCAAAAAGACGGCGTCATCATGATCAACGGTGGTTCGTCATCTGGTGTGGCTGTTGCGGTACAAGGTCTGTGTCAAGAAGCCGGCATCATCTTTATGGCGGGTCTGACACACTCAAACGACACCACAGGTAAAGACCGCAAAGCGAACGGTTTCCGTCACTTCTTTAACGGTTACATGTCAGGCGCGGCGCTAGGCCCAGTTTTGAAAAACGCATACGGCACAGATCGCCGCGCGTATCATCTAACAGCCGACTATACTTGGGGCTGGACACAACAAGAATCGATCCAAGCTGCAACAGAAGCAATGGGCTGGCAAACAGCAAACAACGTTCTGACACCAGTTGGCGCAGGCGACTTCTCATCTTACATCGCGCCTGTTTTGAACTCTGGCGCGGACGTTCTGGTTCTGAACCACTACGGCGCAGACATGGTTAACTCATTGACGCAAGCGATCCAATTCGGTCTGCGTGACAAACAAGTTAACAACAAAAACTTTGAAATCGTTGTTCCTCTGTACTCAGAATTGATGGCAGCGGGTGCGGGTTCAAACATCGAAGGCGTTTACGGTTCTATGAACTGGAACTGGCAGCTGTCTGACGAAGGTACAAAAGCATTCGTACAATCCTTTGGTAAAAAATTCGGCCGCCCACCATCAAATGCGGCGCACACATGCTATGTTCAAACTCTTCTTTATGCTGACGCAGTTACACGCGCGGGTTCATTCAATCCATGTGCAGTTGCAGAAGCGCTGGAAGGCTTTGAATTCGACGGTATGGGCAATGGTAAAACAGTATACCGCGCCGAAGATCACCAGTGTTTCAAAGACGTGTTGGTCATGAAGGGTAAAGAAAACCCAACAAACCAATACGACACATTGGAAATCGTTGAAACAACACCGGTTGAGCAAGTCATGTATGCACCGAACCACCCAATGTTCGGCGGTGACGAAGCTTCTTTGGGTACCTGTAACGCAGGTTAATCCTCACTCTTGGACGGGCCGCATAACCGCGGCCCGTCATTCTTGACCGATTTCAAATCGGGTCATCTGTCACACCAGAAAAAACAGGGCGCGGACGATGGACGCTATTATTCTTCAAATCCTAAACGGGCTTGATAAGGGCTCGGCTTATGCATTGATTGCATTGGGCCTTACACTTATCTTCGGCACACTTGGTGTCGTTAACTTTGCGCATGGCGCACTTTTCATGATTGGTGCATTTTGCGCCGTGACTTTACAGCGTCTGATGAAAATCAGCTATGTGACCATTGATGAAACTCAAAAAGACTTTTTGGGTAACCCCCTTGAGGTACAGGTTCCTTACCTGCAAACTTGGTTTGGAGAAAGCTTTGGTTCAGCAATGATCGATTGGTCTGTTCCGCTGGCCATTTTGTTTTCAATCCCTGTCATGTTGGTGGTCGGCTACACGATGGAACGCGGGCTCATCAAACATTTTTACAAGCGCCCACATGCAGATCAGATCCTTGTAACCTTCGGCCTGGCCATCGTTTTGCAGGAAATCGTCAAGTATTTCTTTGGTGCAAACCCAATTCAAACCCCCGCGCCGTCCGCCTTTACGGGATCGATGGATTTCGGGGTCTTGTTAGGCTTTGATCCAAACGTGGTCATTTATCCGATCTGGCGTTTGGTCTATTTCGTCTTTTCGGCAATCATCATTGGTGGCGTCTTTGCATTTTTGCAATTCACCACGTTCGGTATGGTTGTTCGCGCGGGCATGGCAGATCGTGAAACCGTGGGCCTGTTGGGCATCAACATTGACCGTCGCTTCACGCTGATGTTTGGCCTTGCTGCCGCTGTCGCGGGCATGGCAGGTGTGATGTACACCCCGATCCTTTCACCTAACTACCACATGGGTATGGACTTTTTGGTTCTATCTTTCGTTGTTGTTGTTGTTGGTGGTATGGGATCGCTGCCTGGTGCTGTTGCTTCGGGCTTTTTGTTGGGTGTTTTGCAATCCTTTGCATCGATGAACGAAGTCAAAGCGATCCTGCCAGGCATCGACCAAATTATCATTTATTTGGTTGCGATTATAATTCTGCTCACACGGCCTCGTGGCTTGATGGGCCGCAAAGGCGTGATGGAGGACTAATCCATGTTCGGACTAGACAAAAAAGACACTAGACTGTTAATCATCGTTGCGCTTTTGACCTTTTGCGCACCTGTTATCCTAAACCCGTTTCCCGCTGACAGCGCTCTGGCACAGTTCAATGCGGGTTATCCTGACCTTATGCAACGCTTTGTTATCTTTGGTATCTTTGCCATTGGCTTCAACATTTTGTTCGGTTTGACAGGCTATTTGTCATTTGGTCACGCTGCATTCTTGGGTGTGGGTTCGTATTCGGCCGTTTGGATGTTCAAACTGCTAAGCTATAACGTTGTTCCGGCGATTATTTTGTCGGTGATTACGGCAGGTATTTTTGCGGTGGTCATCGGCTATGTATCGCTGCGCCGTTCGGGAATTTATTTCTCGATCCTGACACTTGCTTTTGCACAGATGTCCTACAACCTTGCCTATTCGGTTCTGACACCGATCACCAATGGCGAAACCGGTTTGCAAGTTTATAGCAACGACCCCCAGATTTTGAAAGGTAACGGACCAGACATGACACATCTGTTCGGTTTGGAAATGCGCTCAACCGCCGAAGTTACCTTTGGCGCGTGGACCTTCGATTTTTCGATCGGGTATTACATGTGTGCGATCATCATGTTGATTTCGTTCTACCTTGCGATCCGCGTGTTCCGGTCACCTTTCGGACTTATGTTGCGCGCAATCAAAGCGAACCAAACACGCTTAAACTATACCGGTATTTCACCACGTCCGTACATGTTGGCTGCGTTCGTGATTTCTGGCATGTACGCGGGTCTTGCTGGTGGTTTGTTGGCCGCAATGGACCCATTGGCAGGTGCCGAGCGTATGCAGTGGACCGCATCTGGCGAAGTTGTTTTGATGACCATCTTGGGCGGTGTTGGTACCCTGTTGGGTCCGGTTCTGGGCGCTGGTTTCATCAAATATGCGGAAAACATCTTTTCCAAGATCAACGAAAACGTTCTGCACGGCTGGTTCAGCTTTTTGCCTGATGGACTGGAAGAAGCCGTTGTTTGGGTGTTCGCACGCTTTGTTGGCGAAGGCTGGCACTTGACCTTGGGTCTGATGTTCATGCTGATCGTTATCTTTTTGCCTGGTGGTCTGGTCGAAGGTGGCCAACGCATCGCCAAATTGTTTGGCGGCAAAGGCAAAAACAAAACCTCGACACCTGCGGAATAAGGAGAACAAAGAATGGGAATCCTTGATATCAAAGACGTAGGTAAGCGCTTTGGCGGCCTACAAGCCTTGGGGGACGTGAACCTAAGCGTCCAAGAAAACACCTGTCACGCGATCATCGGTCCGAACGGCGCAGGTAAATCAACATTGCTGAACTGTTTGATCGGTAAATTGATCCCCGACAAGGGCAGCGTGATGTTTGACGGCCAATCTGTGTTGGGTCGTTCAGCGCATGAAATTTGTCAAATGGGCATTTCTCGCGTGTTCCAGACACCAGAAATTTTCAGTGACTTAACAGTTATCGAAAATATGATGATCCCGATTTTCGCCAAACGGGATGGGGCTTTCAAACTGGATGGCATCAGCGCCTTCATGAAACACAAGGCCGTGTTGGAACAAGCAGAACAGGTGCTAGAAGACATGAATATGGCAGACAAACGCCATATGAATGCAGCATCGATGTCACGCGGTGACAAACGTCGTTTAGAAATCGGCATGTGTCTGTCGCAAAATCCACGTCTGTTGTTGTTGGATGAACCAACGGCGGGCATGGCACGCGCAGACACCAACAACACAATTGATCTGTTAAGACAGATCAAAGACGAACGCGACATTACCATCGCGATCATTGAACACGACATGCATGTTGTGTTCTCGCTCGCGGATCGGATCACCGTTTTGGCCCAAGGCACCCCCTTGGTCGAAGATACGCCCGAAAACATTAAAGGTCACCCAAAGGTTAAAGAAGCCTACCTGGGCGAAGCACATTAAGGAGAACAGACAATGAGTGGAAATCTTGCATTAGAGACGCACGCCCCCGCCTATTTGTCGGTTCACGACATTCACGCGTATTATGGCGAAAGCTATATCGTACAGGGTGTATCCTTTAACGTGCACGAAGGTGAAATTTTGGCACTTCTTGGCCGAAATGGTGCGGGAAAGACATCAACCCTGCGCACCATCGCGCGCTTGGACGATCCACAACTGCACCGTGGTGAAATCTGGCTGGATCATAAGCATCTGCATACAATGACCAGTTACGAAGCCGCCGTAAACGGCATCGCGCTGGTTCCAGAAGATCGTCGTATCATTCCTGGCCTGACCGTGGAAGAAAACTTGCAATTGGCCCAGATTGTCGAACCAATTGGCTGGGGTCTTGATCGTATATATGATTTGTTCCCGCGCCTAGGCGAGAGGCGCAAACAAGAAGGCGTAACGCTGTCTGGTGGCGAACAGCAAATGTTGTCAATCGCTCGGGCCCTAGCCCGCGACATCAAAGTTTTGTTGCTCGATGAACCTTACGAAGGCTTGGCACCCGTTATCGTTGATGAGATCGAAAAAACACTTCGCATCATCAAAGAACAAGGTATCACCACGATCATCGTTGAACAAAATGCTGTGCGTGCGCTGAAATTGTCCGACCGCGCGGTTATTTTGGACACTGGCAGCGTCGTGTTTGATGGCACAGCCAAAGAAGTCCTAGACAACGCTGATCTACGCGCCGAATATCTTGCAATCTGATTGCGACGGTTCCAAGGTCTCATAGACAGGTCTTGGAACCCATACCATACATCCCATATCTAAAATTTCAGAGGGGAAATTATGTCTGATAAAATGTACCCACCCAGTGCAGGTTTCATTGCAAACGCACATATTAACAAAGAACAATACGACACCATGTATGCCGCATCGATCAATGATCCAGATGCATTTTGGGCAGAACATGGCAAACGTGTAGACTGGATCAAGCCCTTTACCAAGGTAAAAAATGTAAATTACTCTTATCCGGACGTGTCGATCAAATGGTTCGAGGACGGCGAATTAAACGTCGCTGCCAACTGCGTTGACCGTCACTTGGCCAGTCGCGCTGATCAAACTGCGATCATCTGGGAAGGCGACAATCCAAACGATAGCAAGCACATTTCGTATCGTGAATTGTCAGAGAACGTCAATAAACTGGCAAACGTCTATAAATCTATGGGCGTCGGCAAAGGCGACCGCGTCGTGCTCTATATGCCGATGATCCCAGAGGCGGCCTATGCGATGTTGGCATGTGCACGCATTGGCGCAATTCATTCAATCGTGTTCGCGGGTTTTTCCCCCGAAGCTTTGGCAGCACGTGTAGATGGCTGTAAAGCATCGCTTATCGTCACGGCCGACGAAGCACCCCGTGGTGGTCGTAACACGCCATTAAAGACCAACGTCGACAAAGCACTGGCAATCTGTGGTGATGTGCAAACCTTGGTTGTGGAACGCACTGGCGCTGACGTCGGCATGGTCGATGGACGCGATCATTCTTATTCTGCGGCGATGGCCAAAGCCTCTGCTGACTGTGCACCCGAGCCTATGAACGCCGAAGATCCGCTGTTCATCCTGTATACCTCTGGGTCCACAGGCGCACCGAAGGGCGTTGTGCATACAACAGGCGGCTATTTGGTTTGGGCGTCAATGACGCATGAACTGGTCTTTGATTACCACGAGGGCGACATTTACTGGTGTACCGCTGACGTGGGCTGGGTCACCGGTCACAGCTATATCGTTTATGGCCCCTTGGCAAATGGCGCGACCACATTGATGTTCGAAGGCGTGCCCACCTACCCCGACGCATCACGGTTCTGGCAGGTTTGCGAAAAACACAAAGTTAACCAATTCTACACCGCCCCAACCGCGATCCGCGCATTGATGGGCCAAGGCAAAGAATTCGTTGAAAAATGCGACCTGTCATCGTTGAAAGTGCTGGGCACCGTGGGCGAACCCATCAACCCAGAAGCATGGCATTGGTATAATGACGTGGTCGGCAAAGGAAACTGTCCCATCGTTGACACGTGGTGGCAAACCGAAACGGGTGGTCACCTGTTGACCCCACTTCCCGGTGTGACCGCAACCAAGCCAGGATCTGCGACGACGCCATTCTTTGGTGCGCAACCTGTTCTGTTGGATCCACAGTCAGGCGCTGAAATCACCGAGACCGCAGGCGAAGGCGTTTTGTGCATGAAAGATAGCTGGCCCGGTCAAATGCGCACGGTTTATGGCGATCACGAACGGTTCGTGAAAACCTATTTCGCCGATTACAAAGGGTACTATTTCACAGGTGATGGATGCCGGCGTGACCAAGATGGCTATTACTGGATCACAGGTCGCGTCGATGACGTGATAAACGTGTCTGGCCACCGCATGGGTACGGCTGAGGTCGAAAGCGCACTTGTTGCACATCCAAAGGTATCTGAATCAGCTGTCGTTGGATATCCTCATGACATCAAAGGCCAAGGCATTTATTGCTATGTTACCTTGATGGCGGGTGAAGAACCAAACGATGAATTGCGTACCGAACTTCGTAATTGGGTCCGGAAAGAAATTGGTCCAATTGCATCACCAGATCTTATCCAGTGGGCTCCAGGGCTGCCTAAGACACGCTCAGGCAAGATCATGCGTCGTATCCTTCGCAAGATCGCTGAAGATGATTTCAGTGCGTTGGGCGACACATCAACATTGGCGGATCCATCAGTGGTAGACGATTTAATCAACAACCGAATGAACCGCAAATCTTAAATAAAAATGGCCGCCAAATTGGCGGCCATTTTCTTTTTTGCGATTGTTAACCTGCTCCTCCGCCTGCCCACGCGACGACGGGCATGATCAAACTGACAGATGCGGGAACAGTAAGTAAAATCGAGCAAATGATTTTCTTTTTCATTTTTGATTTCTCCTGATTGGACCAACTTTGTGATAAGTTTTTCTAACCAAATTGTAGAACAAACAAAATTACCCCAAAGGGGCACATTATTGGGATAGAATAAAAAAACCTGCCTAATTATAGGCAAGTTATCTATGACCTATCGCTGGTTTTTGCTGAAACAGATCTTACGCTCGTTCAGAATATTCCATGATCTCAGTGTTTACGATGATCATTTCATCTTGTGCGATGAATGGCGGCACCATCACTTTTACGCCATTGTCCAGAATAGCAGGCTTGAAACTATTTGCAGCTGTTTGCCCTTTGATGACAGGCTCAGTTTCAACAACTTTGCATGTCACCTTCTGTGGCAGCGTCGCGTTTAGCGCTTCCTCGTCATAGAATTCGACGACAATAGTCATACCGTCTTGCAAAAATGGACGGCGCTCACCTAACAATTCCGCAGGCAATTCAATTTGTTCGTATGTCTCAGTGTCCATAAACACCAACATCCCGTCAGTTTCATACAGGAACTGTTGATCTTTTTGTTCAAGGCGCACACGCTCGACTTTGTCCGCGCTGCGAAAACGCTCGTTCAACTTGGTTCCGTTGCGCAGGTTGCGCAATTCAACTTGGGCAAATGCACCCCCTTTTCCAGGTTTCACATGGTCAACTTTGACAGCTGCCCAAAGGCCGCCCTCGTGCTCTAATACGTTACCTGGGCGAATTTCATTACCGTTGATTTTTGGCATAGCTAAAACCCTTTGAAAGGTTGATGTTTCATTAATCGCCCCTATATATTGTGAGACTTGCCTTGGCAAGCAAACGATATATTGGTGCTTTAGTTAAATGCTATGCAAAAAACGCATAAGAGCTTTGCAAATAAAAGCTACCCGAATCGTTTTTTTTTAGGCATAAGCACCTTCACGCCTAAAAGACAAGTAGATGATAAAAGGACGACGAGATGAGCAATTTCGTTGATGCAACAGCTTTCAACGCCGAACAAGGCAACCGCGCACGCAAACTTTTTGCGGCGGTCGTTCTTGCTGCGCTGGATGATGCGATTGCAGATGACAAGAAATACGGAAATGGCCCAGAACAAATTGCACGCTGGGCGCGTTCGCGTGATGGACGTGAAGTTTTGTCCTGTGCGGGCATCGATCCAAATGAACGCGTTGTCGAAGGCCTGATGGCGTTCGTGGCAAAGGGTGTTCGTACATCGGTCGCGTTGTCGCGCGAAGAAAGCGAACGTCGCAACGCAGCTATGCAAGCAGAAGCAGCATAAACACTATAGAATTAATTAAAAACGCGGCCTTAGTGCCGCGTTTTTAATTTATATTCGTGTCTTTTAACGCAAGTGCAATTTCACGCCGCACCATTTTTCCCAGGTTTGTGGTTATCTTTTCGCCCAGCTGACCCTTTAATTCATCGCGGACAATTTGCGCAACGATGGCACGCAGATGGGCGAGCTCTTCTTCATCAAAGCTGGCCAGCGGCTTTTGCTGTTGTTCGATACCATCTTGCATCACAAAATCAAATTCGTCACGTGGCGCATCTGCGACGCGTGCCCAGTCCAGCGCCTTGCTGTCTTGACCCGAATAATCATTTTGCGCTTCGGTTCCGTCGGGTTCCCACGTGTCATCCAGTCGCGAAATGATATCTTCTAACTGGCTGACTTTTGCTTCAAGGCTATTGGACAAGACAAGCGTCGGGATCGGACTGGTGCTATTTGGGCGCGTGGGCGTCACTCGCTGAGCGGGCGATAGAATGAGCTTATCAGCAAGATCATGAGATTTTGTTGGTGCCAAAGGCTCTGCAGGATCGGCAGATACGATGCGCCTTAGCGACGACAAAACGTCACCAGTTTTTTTTGCGCTATGATTTGTCATCATCTTCCCCCCACGCGTCGTTGTTAGTTTAACGCTCGACGCCAAAAATCTCAATGACCCTACTTGTTTATCGCCTTTAACACGCGGTCCAATGCTTTTCCTTGCTCACTTTGTGTGCCTGGGGCATCTTTGACCAGGTTATAGTACTGAACAGGATCATATTTCTGTACAGGCAGGTTTAGATGATCAACGGTCAGCTGACCCATTTGCGCCAACACACGGTATGCAGCTATTTGTTCATCTGCCAATGCGCCAATTAAATCAGCTTTGGCATTCAGCAACTCTTGCTCGGCGTTTAGGACATCAAGAGTGGTACGCGCCCCCAAAGTGGCCTCTTCGCGGACACCATCAAACGCAACCTGTGCTGCGCGAATTTGCTCTTGTGTGGCTTGACGGCTTGCCCGTGTCATTTCCAACAACGCATACGCTGTTGCAGTTGTCTGTTCAACGGCGCGCCGCGTCACGTGCAAACCGGACTTCTGTGCTGACAATTGCGATGTTGCTTTGCGCACGATGGACGGAATACGACCACCTGCATAAACAGGACCCAACGCATTTAGCCCGACAGTTGCTGAGCGCGAAACCGTATCAGTGTCATACACATCGGAAATCCCTAGGGTTCCACGCAATTTTAGTGTGGGACCCGTGCTTGCCTTGGTGGCAGCGACTGAAAATTCAGCAGACTTGATATTGTGTTGTTGTTCTTTTAACGCCGGATGATTACGCAGAGCGATCGATTGGGCTTGCGCCACGGTCGCAGGCAATTTTGGCGTTTGTGGCGGCGTGGATAAAACACCGGCAGTTACACCAGTTGCCTGACGATACCGCGCGCGCGCTTGTTCTAGACTGCCAACTGCGGCCGCCAATTGCGCATTGGACGCCGCATAACGCGCCTCTGCGAGCGCAACATCTGTTTTTGTAACCTCACCCACATCAAATCGGTCCTGCGCTGCACGAAGCTCTTCTTGAATCACGCGCAAGTTATTGCGGCGCAAAGCAACTGTTTCAGTTTCACTGCGAACGTCCATGTATACTTGGATGGCATCTAACAAGACATCTTGTTCAACACTGATGAGCGATTGACGCACCGCTAGTACCTTTTCTTTCGCAGCCTCAACAGAATATTTGTTTGCACCGCCATCAAAAAGCGTCAACTCTGCCACCAAGCCCAAAGATGTGTCGGTTTGTGACGTTCGCGTGGCATCAGCTGCACCAACTGATCTTGATGACAGGCTACGCTCCATAGACGCACGCCAATTCACGATGGGCCTCAACGCAGACATTGCTTGGGCAACATCTTCGTCCGCAGCGCGTAATAACGCACGGTTTTGTTCCAACAATCCACTATTGTTATAGGCCGCAGTCAATGCGGATCCCAGCGTCTGAGACGAAACAGACCCAGCAGACAAAATTAGGCCAGCGGCAACCGCAAATGCCAGCTTTTTAAAATGTAGTGCCATAACTCTGCTCCAATTGTTAAAAAAAGGCCCGAGCAGGACCTTTTATAATTATTATAATGTGAAAGCGTGATGACGCTCGTAGCCTGGAATAACAGGCGCGCCTGCATTAAAGGAAAATCTCCAATTCATTTTTCCGTCAAGCTTGTACCCGATCTTCACGGTCCCAAGCGCTCCTTCGGCGAACAAGCACGCCATACGTCCACCTTCTTTTAATTGATCAATGATCGCGTCTGGTAAGTGTTCAACAGCACCCTGCAATATGATTACATCATATGGACCGTGCTGAGGTGCACCGTCAACCAAGGCACCTTGCTGGCAAATCACGTTATCCGCCCCAAATTCCGATAGTGCTTCTTGGGCTTCATCTAGCCAATCCTGGCTTTCCTCAAGCGCAACGACCGCCTCAGCCATCCGAGACAGAACCGCGGAGGAATACCCAAAGCCTGCGCCAATATCCAAAGCAAGCTCGTTATTGCGTACGTCCAACGCATCTAGCATCTTGGCAAGTGTCCGCGGTTCAAGCACAACGCGACCAGCGCCGAGATCGACATTTTCACCAACATAGGCTGCTGCGCGCCGATCGCGGGGAACAAACTGTTCGCGGGGAACTGAAAGCATTGCGTCAATGATGTGAAATTTGGTCACGTCTGATGGGCGAACCTGCGTATCTACCATCATTGTGCGTCGTGCGGCGTAGTCAGTCATTTCTAAAACCTTTGTTGGTCCCATTTGCCCTTTATTGCCATAAAGACTAGGGATGGGCAATCCACTCTGCCAATAAAACCAGATCAAGTTAATGGTTTAATTTGCGCGCAGCCAAAGCGCTCACCAGCACAAAAAGACCAGATAGCAACAAGCTAGGTGCAAGCCCACCGTAATAATAGCAGATTCCCGATGCAAGTGTGCCAACAAAACGACCAGCAGCGTTTGCCATATAATAGAACCCAACATCCAACGACGTGCGGCCGTCACCGGCAAATGCAATGATCAAATAGGAATGTAGGGACGAATTGATCGCAAAAACACCACCAAATGCAAAAAGGCCAAGGCAGATCAACAACAAGGATGAGTTTGGATCAACGGCAACCCAGCCTCCTAGGAATAGCTGTAATGACGCAAGCGCAAATGCCCAGGGCGCGGCCATGCCCACCAGCCTATGCGACGCCTTTACATCCGCACCTAGCCATTTTGGCGCACGCGCCTGGACGTAGCCATACCCAATGACCCAGATTGCCATGAACGCACCAACCGCAAAGAATGCGTCAGTCTTTACACCCAATATCGCATAAACCTGCGTAAACAGGAAAATGGGCAAGGCGACGACGAACCAAACATCACGCCCGGCGAATAAAAAGACACGCGCCAAAGACAGCCAGTTCACGTCGGAATTCTGTGAAAAAACATCCTTAAACTTTGCATCCTTTTTTCCCTGCGGAAGGGCGCGGGGCAGTTTGAACATGAGCAACAGAAAAATTATGGTAAGCGCTGCTGCCATACTCGCTAGCGATGCTTTAAACCCGATACTCGCCAATAATGCGGCGCCCACAAAGAAGCCCAATCCCTTGATCGCATTTTTGGCGCCGGTCAACAGCGCGACCCACCTGAAAAGTTGTCCATCCTGATCAGGAACAAGCGATTTTATCGAAGACTTAGCGCTCATTTTTGTGAGGTCTTTCGCTACTCCGGATAGGCCTTGGGCACACATTACATAAAATAGGGACAATGCAATGCCAGCTTGGTCCGCGAAAGGGACCAACATTACTAGAGCAACAATCTGTAAAATCAGGCCTGCGAAAAGCGTGGAGGCCAAACCAAACCGCGCGGCAATCCAACCCGCGGATAAATTGGTGATAATTCCTGCGACTTCATAAAGTAAAAACAAAAACGCCAACTCGATCGCACTATAGCCTAACCCATGGAAATGGAACAAGACCAGCATACGCAAAGCACCGTCCGTTAACATGAACGACCAATATGCGGCAGAAACACCAATATAAGCAGTAAGAGCAGGTTTCATCGTGAAAGTTGAGCAATCACCATATTAGCAACGTCGACCAAGCGATAAGCATAACCCATTTCATTATCATACCATGCATAGATTTTGACTTGGGTTTCATTGATCACCATTGTTGACAGTGCATCTATGATTGTCGAACGGGTATCATTGACATAGTCAGAAGAGACAAGTGGTCGTTCCTCATAACCTAAAATGCCGCGTAACGAACCTTGGGCGGCCTCTTTGAA
>Ga0181601_10002836_pt1 | contig 14770 bp, 17 predicted proteins | sample 041ome_8_FD_133020 | JGI IMG/M metagenome (GOLD analysis project Ga0181601, IMG submission 133020) | Coastal salt marsh microbial communities from the Groves Creek Marsh, Skidaway Island, Georgia - 041407BS metaG (megahit assembly) | ecosystem: Environmental > Aquatic > Marine > Intertidal zone...
AACTAGGGACCCTGCATAATCACGCTTTGATACCCAAGCGCCCCTCGCCTTCATGCCCATTACCCACCTTTCTCTTGCTCTTGGCGTGATGGCGATTTGGGGAGCAAACTTTGTGGCTATGCGTTGGGGTCTTGATGAGATCACGCCCCTCACCTTCGCCTCTCTGCGCTTTTTTCTTGTCTCACTGCCACTCATCTTCTTTATACCCAGGCCCTCTATACCTCTACGGCTTCTGATTGGCTATGGGCTCACAGCCTTCAGCATGCAGTTTGGCTTTATTTTTCTTGCTGTCTGGCTCGGTATGCCTGTAGGACTCGTGTCACTGGTGGTACAAAGCCAGGTCTTCTTCACCCTTCTTCTTGCGCTTCTCATTCATCAGGTTCGGCCGACGGTGGGTCAGGTATTTGGGGTAAGCCTTGGAGCCAGCGGCATTGCATGGGTAGGGTTTGACCTTGGGCAAAGCATGCCACTTATCGCCTTTGGCGCAACACTTCTTGCTGCCCTGGGCTGGAGTGTTGGCAACACATTTATTAAATCCATGGGGCCTGTCTCTGCGCTTCCTCTGGTAATCTGGGCATCGCTCGTTTCGGCCCTCTCTCTTGCTCCTCTGTCTTTTGTTCTGGAAGGTGTCGCCCCGTGGCAGCGAGCAGCAGATCTACTCTTAGCCGGTGACACCGTGTTCTGGGGAAGCCTTCTTTTTAACGCCATTGGTGCAAGTCTGCTCGGCTACGGTGGCTGGGCCTGGCTGCTGCGGCGCCACCCCGCACCTGTGGTGGCGCCCTTTACACTTCTTGTTCCTGTCTTTGGAATGGGCTCAGCGGCCCTACTGCTAAGCGAGGCCATAAGCCCAACGGCCTGGCCAGGGATCATCTTGGTATTCTTAGGGTTGGCCCTGACCCAGCTTCGCTACAAACGACGTCAGTAATCGCCCTGGTCATAACAGCCGTTAATGCTGCGGTCATCCACGAAGAAGGCTTCCACAACAATTGCTTTGAAAAGGACCACGGTTTGAACTACGACCTAATTGTTATTGGTGGAGGCTCGGGGGGTGTACGTGCGGCACGCATTGCTGCTGGCTATGGCGCCAAGGTTGCACTCATTGAGGAATACCGACTGGGTGGCACCTGCGTCATTCGCGGCTGCGTGCCCAAAAAGCTTATGGTCTATGCAAGCCGTTTTGCTATTGAGTTCGAGGAGTCACGGGGCTACGGCTGGATCATGGATGAGCTGCGCTTCGACTGGGCAACGCTTGTGAAGAATCGTGATCAAGAGGTCGACCGGCTTGAGAAGGTCTACCGAGGCAACCTTGAGAAATCCGGCGTTCACATTGTTGAAGGGCATGCCCGTCTGGTTGATGCCAACACGGTCTTTGTTGATGAAAAAGACAAGCTATCCGCCAAGACGCTTCTAATTGCCACAGGGGCTCAGCCTGTCACAGATACACGCGTCCGTGGGCACGAGCTGTGCATCGACTCCAATGAGTTTTTTAAACTTCCCACGCAGCCCAAACGCGTCGTCGTTCAGGGCTCGGGCTACATTGCATTAGAACTGGCCTGTGTATTGCACCACCTTGGATCCGAGGTACATCTTGTCTATCGAAGCGACTTGGTCTTACGTGGGTTTGACGAAGAACTTCGACACCAACTGACTGAAGAGCTCAAGCTCTCGGGCATGAGACTTCATCAGGGTCAGCTCATCGCCAATGTAACAAAGGGGCCTCAGGAGCTCGAGATTCGCCTTGATAATGGAATGGCGCTAAAGGCCGACGTGGTGCTGAAGGCCATTGGCCGCAAACCAAATACCGAAAACCTTGGTCTTGAAGAGCTTGGCGTTGAATTGAACGACCAGGGCGCCATTGCCGTGAATGAGTGGTCTCAGACCAATCTCCCTAACGTCTACGCCGTTGGCGACGTAACCAACAGGGTGAACCTAACCCCTATGGCCATTCGTGAGGGGCATGCCTTTGCCGATAATGTCTTCGGAGGCAAGGCCATCACTGTTAACCATGGCCTGGTACCCACCGCTGTTTTTACAACCCCCGAACTAGGTACCGTGGGCCTCACTGAAGAACAGGCTCTTGCCCTTTACCCAAGGCTTGATATCTATAAGTCCAGCTTTCGACCCCTAAAGGCAACCGTCTCGGGCCACACCTCGCGCACCTTCTTTAAACTCTTGGTGAATCGAGATAACGACGAAATCGTGGGCTTTCATAGCATTGGCCCGGATACCGGTGAGATGTCTCAGCTTATTGGCATTGCCCTTCAAATGAAGGCAACCAAGGCTGCCTTTGACGCAACCCTTGCCGTGCATCCAACCGCTGCCGAAGAGCTCGTGACCATGCGCAGCCCAAGTATGCAACACGGCCTTTAGCCCGCATCAAACTGGTCGGGCTTGAGCCCCCGAATGGGTGCATAAAAGGCCTTCACCGTGGCCATATCCACCTCAATATCACCGGTGACCTCTAGACAAGGGCCAAAGCCTGCTTCCTTCTTGGCATGATCCATGTAGGCCATGATGATGGGAACCTGAGCGCCCTGAGCAATGTAATAAAAACCTGTTTTCCACTCGCGCACTTTGCGTCGTGTGCCCTCGGGGGGAATCATCAGAAACAACCTACCCTCGGTCTGCTTAAAGCAGTCCACCGCCGCCGACACCAACTGCCCAGACCGACTGCGGTCGACACCAATGCCACCGAGCCAACGCATAATCCCTTTAAATGGAAATCCAAATAAACTCGCCTTCCCAAGCCAGTGAGCCTGGAGTCCCAAACCAAAACCGGCCATAAGGCTATAAGGAAGATCCCAATTGCTGGTGTGCGGGGCTGCAATAACAACAGCCTTCTTCATATGGTCTGGAATCGAGCCGTGAAGACGCCAGCCGAGCATGCGAAGGCAGAGCTTTGAACCAAACCGAAGGATGGGGGTTACAACGGGGGTATTAAATACCGTGAGCGAAGCAGGACGAAAAACGCTAACGACGGGTTCTGAGTTCACATGAGCCGCCGCAAACGGAGTGGAAAACGTCTTGCCCTAGGAATCTATGAAAGTCAGTGCTCAAGCAGAAACAATACGCAACTAGGAAAACACAACACGCGCTTTGAGCGCCTCAAGCGTCACCGATGGGTCTTTAAGGCTTTCAGCCCCGCCCGCCGAGCCTACGAACACTCCACTGCCCGCAACGGGCGGAAGGGTATCGAGCTTAAAGCGCTTGGTATCGGGCTTGGCCCGAATAAAACAGGCCTCATCAAAAAACAAAAGGTCACCGTCGCGCCCGACCTCGTCGCTATCCACACTGTCCTGACCAATGGCTTTCTTAATGGCTTCAAGCCCGTTGTCGATTTCGATCTCTTCAATGGAGGCTTTTTCCGGATTTATAAAGTAAGCACGAGGCATAGAACAGACAACCTTTTCTAAAAATTCATTTCATTAACGAGGTCTGACTTTACTATAAACCCACTAGCCTCTTTCCGACGACTGCGCATCCGGTTCGTGCTTCTCCTTGGGCTCAAAAGGAAACGCCGAGCCAGACTCACCCGGCTTGGCAGGAATTCGCAGAGATAAAAGCATTGTTACAGCCAGCGTTGTCACTGTGAAGCCTAAGGACCAGACGATGGGAATCTTATAAATATCGATGAGCAGCATCTTCACACCAATAAAAACAAGAACAATGGCAAGGCCGTAAGAAAGAAGGTGGAACTTCTCATGCACACCCGCAAGAACAAAATACATGGCACGCAGACCAAGAATGGCAAATACGTTTGATGTCAGCACAATGAAGGGGTCGCGGGTGATGGCAAAAATGGCAGGGATGGAATCCACCGCAAAAATAACGTCAACAACACCAATGAGTGCAATCACAACAAACAAAGGCGTTGCCATTTTCACGCCATTGACAACCGTGAAAAACTTCTCGCCATCGTAATGCGGCGAGATTTTCATGCGCCGCTTCACCCAAAGCAGTGCGGGATTGTTTTCAAGGTCGGGCTCTTGGCCAGCAGCCCACCACATCTTGAAGCCCGTGTAGACAAGGAAGGCGCCAAAGACATACATAATCCAGTGAAACTGAGAAATCAGCCATGCTCCAACAAGGATCATAACTGCACGCAGGATCCACGCACCAAGGATGCCGATCATGAGCACGCGTTTCTGGTACTCAGGTGGAACTGCAAAGTAATTGAAAAGCAGAAGAAAAACGAAGATGTTGTCGACTGCTAGAGCAACCTCTACCAGGTAACCAGTTATAAACTCCAGCGCCTTAGCATTTGCAAATTCTCGCGTCGCTTGGTCTTCAGCAATCCCTCCAAGAAGCCACCATAACCAAGCAACAAAAATAAGAGAGACCAACACCCAAATAAACCACCAGATGCTCGCCTCTCTTATGCTGACCGTGTGCGCTCCTTGTCGATTGAGAGCAAGAAAATCAACCGCAAGCGCCGCAATAACAAAAAGGGCAAAGAGAGACCAGAGTAGGGGAGTACCGATTGAGACCATGACATTGGAGCCTTTATCCCAGGGCTGGCAAGCCCTAAGCAACGTAGAAGGATCCTCGTCAGTCTTGCCGCCCAAGACGCACGTTGCTTAGAACGATCTTGGTCTGAACTGCCGGATTTCGTGGCCTGCCAAGTCCACGAAAACGTATTGACGACAGATCAGCAAAGCCCGACCAAGTCGGGCAATGTCAGCTACTCCCTTTAAGAGGCTTTTGAATTGGACCAGAAGCTCGGATGAGCGTCAAACGCAAGGGCCTAAGCGCGGAACTTAAGACCCCCCTAAGAACCCTGCGTGGCTGGCGATCGCAGGTGTCAACGGCAGGCCCCTTCTAGTGTGGATTCTGACTTTGCAATAGGGATAGATGGGCCACAAGCTCCGCCTCAAGTATGGCCAAAACGGAATCATCCCCAAAGGTTTTGGGATGAAAATCACCGTCCTTTTCAACTGGGTTGGGCGAAGGCTGAAAGCTGCAAAGGTTAAAACCTGTTCTCCGATCAATGACATCAAGCATCATGAGCGACAGGGAGGTGTCTTCTAGCAAAGTTTTTTCTGACAAACCCGAGGCGTAAGAAAACTTCAGCTCAAACCGATCGAGCTTAGCAGTAAAACTGCGTCCTGCAGCCAAAATAAGTTTTTGGTGAAGGCTTTCGTCGGCAGCCACAATTTCTTGAAGGTAATGGGGTATACCTCGCTCCAGAAATTGTTCTTGCAACAAAGGCTTTCGTAGCCAGAAGCCGACGACCATGGCCAACAAGACCAAAGCCAATGAAAGCAAGGGATAGTCAGGATAAACATAGAAAGATACAACCAAAAGACCAGCGCCAATTACCAGTCCACGCCCAAGCGGTCCTAACATGCACCTAAACCCTCTCATCTTGCTATATTTTCTAGGCCAAGCCACGCACGGACTTGCAACGATCCAACGCTAAAGTCTTTCTCGTAACTTTGCCTCACAACCAAATGAACTCGATATTCGACTTCGCAAAGCAACAAGTTTCCTACTATAGTAGTTAAACAAGCTCTTTTTTAACTTTTGTATATAAAACACTTAAACAGCAAATTAATGTTCAGGAGATGTAAATATGGCAAAGGCATATTGGGTGACGACGTACCGCAAAATTCACGATCCTAAGGCAATGGCAGATTATGCGGCTTTAGCGGGCCCAGCAATCGCTGCGGCCGGGGGAAGGTTTTTAATACGTGGGTTACCTTTCCAAGTCTATGAATCGGGACTCATGGAAAGAACGGTGGTTGTTGAGTTCCCAGACCTTAAAACAGCACTCGATACCCATGAAGGAGCAGCGTACCAAGAGGCCTTAAAGGTTATGGGCGACGCAGCAGAGCGAGATATGCGTGTTGTGGAAGGCTATGAGGGTTAGATATGGTCATGACGCCGGCAGAGAGAAGCTCGTTCAGCGCCATTGTTGATCGACCCAAGCTTAAGTTACCTCAGGGCAATCGAATTGTCGTATGGACAATTGTCAACCTTGAGTTCTGGGACATTCAAAAGCCAATGGCCCGGCAGGTTATACCTGCCCCCACAGGCGCAAGCCTCTTGCCCGATGTACCCAACTGGAGTTGGCATGAATATGGAATGCGCGTGGGATTTTGGCGATTCCATAAGCTCTATGAACGTTTAGGCATAAAGCCAACGCTTTCAATTAATGCAAAAGTTTGTCAAGAGTATCCTCGAGTTGCTCAGGCATGCAGAGACTCCGGTTGGGAGTTCATGGGCCACAGTTATCAGCAAGGACCCATTCATAAAGAAGAAGATCAGGCCGGGATGATTCGGAAATCTCTTGATGTCATCCAAGAATTTACTGGGAAGCGCCCCGTGGGATGGCTTGGCCCCGGATTAACGCAGACTCTCGAGACACCTGACTACCTGACACAAGAAGGTATTCAATACATTGGGGACTGGGTCTACGACGATGAACCCACTGAAATCCAAACAAAGAATGGGCCCTTAATTACTTTGCCTTACAGCATCGAGACCAACGACATCCCGGTCATGGCCGTCCAGTATCACGAGGCGGCCTATTGGACTCAAAAATGTATAGATTCCTTTGATTGCCTTTATCAAGAGGGAGAAGACCGGGCAAAAATTTTAGCAATCGCGATACACCCCTACATATCGGGACAGCCATTTCGTATTAAGTACCTCGAAAAAGTGTATAACTACATCGCCCAGTTTGATGGCGTTTTGCACTGGAATGGCGAACAGATTCTGGATTGGTACAAAGACGCTAAGAGAGCGACATAAGCAAATAAACGAGGGAAAATTCATGTCTAGACCTTCCATTCCTAAGACGATGTTGGCAGCTTGGTACGAGACACAAGGTCCTTCACAGGAAGTCATTCAATTTGGGGAGATGTCTGTTCCTGAACCACTGGCCAATGATGTCCTCGTTCGCCTTCATTACTCCTGCATTAATCCATCGGACATAAAACGCAGAAATGGTTTCCGTGGTCAACCGCATGCCTTTCCTCGTATCATTCCCAACAGCGATGGTGCCGGCGAAATATGCGCGGTTGGCAAAGACGTACCAATTAGTCGTATAGGCGAATCTGTCTGGGTCTTCAATGCCCAATGGAGGAGAGCTCTGGGCACCACAGCTCAATACGTCTGTATTCCGTCAAGCCTTGCAGTCCCGATCAGCAGTAGCGTCGATAAACGTATCGCAGCAAGCCTAGGAATACCCGCATTAACTGCACACAGAGCCTTATTTTCTGACGGCGACATTAAAAATCAAACCATACTCGTCACAGGTGGCGCTGGCTCAGTCGGAAACTGCGCCATTCAGTTAGCCAAATGGGCAGGCGCAAGGGTCTTCGCCACAGTAAGCTCAAAAGAAAAAGCAGAGCACGCAATCCGAGCTGGGGCCGATATGGTTTTCAACTATCAAACGCAAAACACAGCCAAAGAAATATTGGCAGCCACACAAAACGAGGGAGTCCATCGAATTGTCGAAGTTGCCTTTGGAGAGAACCTTGCCCAAACTATTTCGGTACTTGCAAAGCATGGGGTTATAAGCGCATATGCGAGCGACAAGCTGCCTGAGCCTTCATTACCTTTTTATGATTTTATGCTCAAAAACCAAGTTTTAAGATGGGTATTTATGTATGAATTAAAGGATGAAGATCTTTCTAGGGCTTTAAGCGATATTTCAACTTGGGTGAATGAAGCGGAGCCGTACCCCTTTATCGACTCTGTCTGGCCTATTGACCAAGTCGTTCAAGCGCATCAGCGCTTAGAAAGCGGTCAGGCAGTAGGTAACGTATTAATTGAAACGACATAGTTAGGTGCGCCTATGGCTCTTATAAACATAAACGGTAAGTGTCACTGCGGTGGAGTCACATTTAAAGCGCGTATTGACCCTAAAAAGGTCATGGCTTGCCATTGTGAGGACTGTCAAATCCTCTCCGGTGCTCCCTTTCGTGCGGGTGTTCCAACGACCTTAGAAAACTTCTCCTTGCATGGAGAAGTTAAGTCTTATGTCAAAGTTTCTCAAAGTGGTAACCGACGCGCTCAGGTGTTTTGTGGAACCTGTGCAACCCCCCTTTTCTCAAAGGCGGAGTCCAATGCCACCAGCGTTATGATCCGCCTTGGTTGCGTCTCAGAGCGGGAGCAACTCAAGCCTATGCTAAACATATGGGCAAGGTCCTCGATTAGTTGGCTGAACGAATTGAACAACACACCAAAATCCGAGCAACAGGAAATTTACTTTAAGGCTGAAGACGCTTAAGAGAACAAGTAATTAGCGACATGATTACCTTGCACGTTGAAAGACCGCGATACCAATTACAATTAATAAAAATGCAAGCCCGTGGTAAAGCTCTGGCTTTTCATTAAGAAAAACTGCTGAAAAAAGAGCAGCTAAAAGTGGCGTTAGGTTCACTACAACCCCGGCAAAGCTGGGACCCACCCTCTGAACTGCAAGGCCCCAGGCACGAAAGGCGACGATCCCCGGGAAAATAGCGACATAAACGAGAGCTGCAATGAGGGTAGGACCCCATTCCAACTTATAAGTCCAAGCGTCCAAAGAAAGCCACCAGTCAATTACTGCAAAAATAAAAGACGAGATGGCTCCAAAACCAATCTGAATAGCTAAAAAGGCAACCCAGTGAGACCGAATTTTTTCCACCATCGATAGTTGAGGGTCCGGCCGCGCAAGCATCCAACTATAAAAAGTCCAACTTAAAGCAGCAACCAGCATAAGAAGATCACCCACAACAAGCTCTAGGGCGAGTAATGCAAATAAATCTCCCCTGCTGATAACCACGAGCACACCTAGAACAGACAATAAGACTCCCATCAGCGCAACCAAACGGAAATGAACGCCATAAACAAACCGTCCAACTAACAACATAAATACCGGTATAGATGAAGCGACAAGCGTCACATTGATTGGGCTAGAACTTACTAAAGCCATGTACTGCAAAGCGTTATAAGACGCTATACCTAGAAAGCCCAACACGAAAAATCTCAAGAAAGATCGCCAACAAAACGAAATATCCTTGAGCTCTCTGTAGCAAAAGGGAAGAAGAATAAGAAATGCTATTGCCCATCGACCAAAATTGAACGCGAGAGGTGGTATGACTCCAACCACAAGCCGACCCACAATAGCATTGCCCGCCCAAAAAACAGGCGGCAGCATGAGCAAAAAGGAGGTCTGAACAAAATCAAACCTGGACGAAGAAACTCTCATGCTAGATGACGTAACGACCCTCTAGAAATCACTCCTACCCAGTATATCCAAAGCAACTCAGATCACCGAGGACTCATCAAGCCTTTTCAACCTCTCGAGGCACCCCCTTAACTCCCCCTCCAGGGTAGTTAAAAGGATGTCATCTTCAAGGACAAGTTCTTATCCTCTGAAAAGGATTTCTCAGACAGCCCCGAAGCGTAGGAAAACTTGAGCTCGAACCGATCAAGATCGACTGCTAAGCGCCTTTCCTTCGATCGAAGATTTTTTTCGTGGATGCTCGAGTCGTTGTCGACAACCTGCTGCAAATACCCAGGGATATTTTTTATCAGGAAGGGCTCCTATAGGATAGGTTTCCGAAGCTGGAATCCCACGACCATTGAGAACAGCACCAGTCCCGGAGACAACTGAGGTAGTCTGCGTAAACGTAGAACGAGAGCGTTAATAGGCCAAGCCCAAGCACTAAACCCCTGCCAAGAGGACCCAGCATTAACTAACCGGCCTACTCTAAAGAAATGGCTGCTTGCAGAGGCTCTCGTAGGACGAACATAGTCCTCGAGAACCCTTGTGCAAGTCCCTTAATCTAGGGCTTCAGGTAAACGAAACCTTCTTTTGCCTGCAATGTGGCGATTTCAGCGACACCTGAAGGCACGATGATCGCATCGGGTGAGAGAAGCGCTGTATCGAGCTTACGGGACTTAAACGTGTTTGCGCACGCCCGGAATTCGACACCACGAGCCTTCAAAGTCTGCATCGTTGCGTCAAAGGGGTTGCCCTTGGGATCTTTGGCGCCGTCGAGCATGAAGTCAATGCCCTTGCTATGCCCAACCACAACCACCTTTGCCTTCGGAGATGCATTAAGGAGGTTAGCAACATTTCTGAGTACCGCGGGCGCCTTGTCAGTGCCCTCGTTAATGTGAACTACAACCTTCTCGGAACCACCAGCCGTCATGGAGGCGCACCCTGGTAAAACCACGGCTGCTGCCATAAAAACGCCTGTGAATAAAACTCTTCTTACGAGCCCTGTTGCGGTCATGGTTGTCTCCCTTACGCTTTTATTTGATTTTTCACTACTTAAAAGCAAGTTTTTTGTAGAAACCGGCTCTTAAGCTCCACCAAAAGTTTACCACCATGAACAAGACAAACAAAAGATAAGCCTCTAGGTCTTACCTATGCCAGATACATGCGATGCTCAAACGCTTGTCCTCACCTCTTGAGTTTTCCTTGGACAAAAAGCAACGACTTCTTCTGAGCGTAAGTGGATTCTCCTGACGTGACCGACTGAAGTAACGCACGCCCGTACTGACAAACATCTGCATCCGGCAAATTCGAGTACTTTTGTCCCGTTAATACATAGCCAAGTAAACGCAGATCGGTCCTCATAAGTTTGAAGACTAAAGATTGATACTCCCCCTTTATTTTCTCGATTTCCTCATCAGGAAGCACCTGGCCCTCGGTCTGCCCCCCAACAAAAAGCTTAAGTGCCTTCGCCCTTAAAGCAAAGTAACTTTCAAAATCCTTAGGTGGAAGAGAAGAGGCCAGCGCAAGAAACGATCGTCCCTTGCCATCTTGATCAGGCGGCTTTTTTCGGAAAAGCTGAGCACACTCGAAGGCCGTGGCTGCATCAACAATTTTCAAGGTCAGCTTCGAGACGGTAAACGCATCCAAGGCGTTAAGTGTTGAAAACGTCTTTTCACGGCGCTCATCAAGTAATTGAATTGCTCTACGCGCTACAAGCGCTTCATTCTTTTCAGAATGTTTGCCATTCGAACTTGCAGGTCCGGCCATATCACTTGAATCGGATAGGCCAGAGCCCTCTCTCATAGCAAGCAGCCAGGCTTCTTCAACGACCTGATCACCCCAGGATCTTACGGTCTGATCGTATTCGCTTGATAACGCCAAACTTGAAATTGCCAACTCAATCTCCTGTTTGAACGCTTCCGCATAGGCTTTCTTTGAAACGTCAGAGGCAAACACTGACCACTGGAGCACACTGAGACTCAGCCCCAAAGCAAAACTAACAAAAGGCAAAGACCATAAATGAAGGGGGGCTTGTTTCTTCAACCAACCACTCCTGCTGACGCAGCGTGTCGATGCGTTATGCCTGGTCTTGAAAGGGTGCAACTGAGTGGGAACACTCTAAGTCATTGATTTATGGCTCCCCGACCTGGGCTCGAACCAGGGACCTGCGGATTAACAGCGCTCGCGGCTGAACGATTCGTCAAACAAAATATACGGTTACAAGCACTTTTTTAAACGTGTAACAGAACGTGTTTTTTGACTTGCTTCGCTGCGAACTTCCCTGGTTAGGGCCTCATTACAAGGAGACTCTAACTGTGGTTAGCTTAACACTTCGCACGTTTCAAAATACAACTGATCGGTTCTCCGAATAATAAAGAGATTCAATTCTTTAGCGATGTCGTAATCGCTGCCCGAGCCCGAGAGGCTTTGGCCCTGCGCTCTGCTTCACGACGCTGCCTCTGTTGATCTCGTGCTGTTTGCAGCGCCAATCTCGCCCGATCTACATTGCCCTTTAAGGCCTTGAGCCTCGCCTGATCAGGCGTCAACGGCTTCACCGTTTCCCTGATGTAATTACGCACAACTTCTTCTATGGTCATGCAAGTATTTATGCCTTGACCCCTTAAGGCTACGTGACTCGTGGGCTCTTGGCTGCTTAAGTTTTTATTTCTGGGGTAGTATCGTTTTTGAACTAAACATTTCAAACTACCATGCGCGACGAGCCTACAAGTGCCTTTAAGGACACTCTTCTTTTTAACCTTGTTTATTGCAGTCGGGCATGTGCAGGAGTAGAAAAAGCCCAGGTGGACGATATTATTACAACCTCTAGGCGCCGGAATGTAGTTCTTGGAATTACCGGTCTATTGGTTTTTGGTGGTGGGGTATTCTTTCAGTGGATTGAAGGCCCAAGGGCGGAAGTCTTAGACCTCATGAAGCTTATTGAAGCTGACCCACGGCATGAGACCGTGGTAGTGCTAAATACTTCTGAGGAAGTTCGTGAACGCGTATTTCCGTCTTGGGATATGGAGCTGGTTGATACACAAGATATTGAAGAAGTATTGAAAGACGCACTCGACACCACAGAAGATAAGAAAAGTGTGAATGCTCTCCAAACGCTCCTTGCCCAATGCCAAGCTCAAGCACGATTGAACTAAAAGATCTTCTTCTAAATGTGAGTGTTGGGTCCTACGGTGAGGGCCAGCACAAGCCTGACCACCACCTGCTTGACCTCTCACTTGAGATTGGTTCGAAGTTTGTTGTTATTCGCGAAGACAGCATGGAAAGAGTCTTTGATTACGACCCCCTTATTGACGAAATCTCAGGAATCTGTGTTCAGCAGCATGTAAACACTCAAGAAATTCTAATTTCTAGAATACTTCATGCTTGCGGCAGGTATAGCCCGCCACTGATTTCCGCAGAGATTTGCCTAAGAAAATTCCCTGTAAACCCCAATGGAGGAACCTTGGGGCTTCGACATAAGGCGACTTTTTAAAAAACCAGGCCCCAGATGGGGGGCGAACCCGACTGTCTTTGAAGAGCCATATAAAGCGGGGGAGCCCACCTCGCCACGAAAGAAAAATCCCTGGTTGTTTCCACACAAACTCAAGACAAGCAAGCGAGGTGGGAATTTGAGGGTACCAAAAAAAAGCGCCTCATCGGGCGCTTTGAATGTCTCCTTCAACCTCTTAGTTATAAGTCCCACCTCCTCCCGCCTGCGCAACAGGCGCCGCCGTCGCTCGCGCTTGCTGCTCGATCCTCGACAAGGACACGATCACCATTAGGGCGATGACAGCCATTAAGGCAAGCTTCGACATCACGACGTCATTCTGACTTAAACGCATCGCAACAAAGCACAGGGATAGCCCTAGTAAAGACATTGTTCAAGGGGACAAAGTAAGACCGCGTGAACCCTAGTGATACGCTAGGGTTTATAAAACCGAGTACTTCTTAATCAACGAAAGGAACGTTCTTCGTGGACGCCTGGCTCAACCTTCGACGCTTTATTGATCTCGCCACCAGCGAAACAGACTTTGGGCAATTGGACCCACTCAGCCAGCGGGTCTTGGAGTGGGTATGCGCGCGGCACAACAACAAATCGAATCTCTTTGTTCAGGCCATCGTGCTTGAGTCCAAGATCGCCTCCCCTGCCACGATTCACAAATGTTTAGCCACGCTCGAGCAGACTGATTTCCTAAAGTTTGAAGTGGACCCCGAGGATGCACGTCGTCGCATCGTCTCTCCCACGACCAAGGCATTGAAGACACTCAATACGCTAAGCAAGCAGGTAGACAAGTGGGCTCTAAAAAATAGTTGATGCGAAGTGGGCTCTCAAAGAGCCCCTCATCGGACAATGTCGTTTTAACCGAGATTTTTTGATGCATGGCAGAACAACAGCGTTTGGAACCTTCGATACATAACCCCATAAAACAGTACTTTCGTTGGTTTCGCCGAGCCAACTAAAAGCACAGATCTTGTCTACCAAATAGACTTGTTACGCCCCCTTAGTAAAGATCTCACATCCGGGAAATCATTAATGTAGAACCTAGTAGACGCATAGTTAAAGTACTCTTGTACCAATTGATGTCGTAGTCCAGCATTATTGTCCGGAAGACCTAACCGCCCTCTCTACTAGGAATGAATCGTTGCGTTCCACTGTAAAGCAAGAAGTGTTCGCCCGAGCAACGTCCAAACAAGGTCAACCCTACCCGCCTGGCCATATCCAACCCCATCTGCGTGACGCCGGACCGGGAGAGTAAGAAGGGTATACCCATTTGAGCCCCCTTGATAACCATCTCTGAGGTCAGACGACCAGTCGTGTAAAAAACAAGGTCATCCCCCCGCATGCCCTCTAGCCACATCTTTCCAGCAATGGCGTCTACAGCATTATGGCGTCCGACGTCTTCTACAAACATGAGCATTTCAGTTCCACGGAATAATGCACAACCATGCACAGAGCCTGCCTGCTTGTAGATGGAGCGATGCTGCCGGATCTGATCAACAATTTCGACAAGGGTATGTTGATGGAGTTTCGAGTCGTTGTTTAGCTTGACAGCATCGAGATCCGTAAGGATATCCCCAAATATTGTCCCCTGACCACATCCTGTCGTTACCGTGCGCTTTTCTTGCCTCTCTTTCAGACGAGCAATTCCTTCACGAGTCACAACAACGGCGGCCTCGACATCCCAGTCGACTTGTATCGATACGATTTCCTCTAAGGCCTGAACAAATCGTTGGTTTTTTAAATACCCCAGTACCAAAGCCTCAGGGGCGCCACCAATCGTCATGAGAGTAACTAACTCAACCTTGTCTACGAAAACCGTCAAAGGGCGTTCACCAGGAATATGAACAGTCTTTTCACGTCCGGCCTCATCGAGCACAGTCACCTCTGCGATAAGGGGAACTGCTGCATCGGTTAATTCAGGCAGATAGGAAGTCGTCATTTCAGAAAAAGGAATAGGTAAAAGAAAAAGCGTAAAAGATATGCAACCCTTTTACGCTTTTTTAGCCTGTGACAGATCGAAACAAGATAAACAGAGGAGAAACCTAACTAAGAGC
>Ga0181601_10002837_pt1 | contig 14767 bp, 14 predicted proteins | sample 041ome_8_FD_133020 | JGI IMG/M metagenome (GOLD analysis project Ga0181601, IMG submission 133020) | Coastal salt marsh microbial communities from the Groves Creek Marsh, Skidaway Island, Georgia - 041407BS metaG (megahit assembly) | ecosystem: Environmental > Aquatic > Marine > Intertidal zone...
AACATCGCGAATAGCCGATCGTCGGCGATAGCTGATGACCGTTGCCGCAATCGCCGCACGATCCCGCCCATATCGCGCATAAATATATTGGATCACCTCCTCGCGGCGCTCATGCTCAAAATCAATATCAATATCCGGAGGTTCATTTCGTTCTGCCGACACAAACCGCTCAAACAATAAGTCGAGCCGGCTGGGGTCTACCGAGGTGATTCCTAAACAATAGCAAATCGCTGAATTAGCGGCTGAACCACGACCTTGGCATAAAATATGACGGCGACGCGCAAATTGCACAATGTCATCAACCGTGAGGAAGTAAGGCGCATAATTTAAGGACGCAACCAAGCTTAATTCATGCTCAAGCAATGTTGCGAGCTTATTGGGCAGACCTTCAGGAAACCGTTTTTCAGCACCTTCATAGGTCCGCTGGCGCAAGACCTCTTGAGGGGTGAGCTGGGGATCAAAGCTGTCATCGGGATATTGATAGGCTAAGAGATCGAGTGAAAAGCTGCAGGCCGATACAATCTGATGCGTATTTGCAATCGCCTCGGGCCACGCCGCATAGAGATCGGCCAACACATCCAAGGGCTTTAAATGACGCTCAGCATTAGCCTGCACGTGATAGCCGGCCCGATCAATTTTCAATCCAAGCCGAATGCATGTCACCACATCTTGGAGAGGCCGACGCTCCGGCACATGGTAGAGCGCATCGAGCCCCGCAAGCGGGCGTGCACCTGCCGCCACAGCCATGATCTCGCGCCAACGCCGCGGATCATCCCCCCCGTAATATGGCGCTAACAGAGCATAGACATAACCTCCGGCGCGCTGCTGCAAAGCCTGCAGAAAGGCTTGCCAGTCTGCCGGCTGCTCTAGAACCACAGGCGGCACCCAAACCCATATCAAGTCAGCGCGCGCTGCTAAGTCTAAAAAATCTTCCCTGGTTAACACGCACTGGCCTTTGCGCGCTTTCAAATTGCCAGCGCTTAACATTTCACATAAGGCGCCATAGGCATTGCGGTTACGGGGATAAGCGATCATTTCGCATCCACATTGACTACGCAACCGCGCGCCCGGCAAAAACCGAATACCATATTGCTGGGCCGCTTTATGGGCGCGCACTTGACCGGCCATTGTATTGATATCGGCAAGACCAATGGCCTGATAGCCGAGCGCCGCCGCACGGGCGACCATTTCATGGGGATGTGAAGCGCCGTGAAGAAAACTAAAATTACTGATCGCCGTCAGTTCCGCAAACGCATAATTTTGCATCATGCAAAAAATCCATGCATATACCACCGCGGCAATACCGTTTCGCGCGTAAACAAGCCATCGCGATACAACCAAAAGCGATACCCATTGCTATCCTCTAAGCGAAAATAATCGCGCGTCAGCGATGCTTTTGTTTGCCCCATCGCATCGGGCGAGTGTGGTAATTCCTCGCACCACCATTCAGGGCTAATGCGCTCGGGCCCCGCAGCCATGACCACCTCATAGAGCCGGCGCCGCCACCGAAACCGCCGAGGCGCTCCCTCGGGAATTTCTGCGATCACATCAATCTGCTCAGCATGAGGGAGGAGAATAATTGGTCTTGCCGCCAGCCACCCTTTACGAATATGGGCTTCCGGTGTGATCGCCCCCTCACTTTTTTGAGGTGACGACCATGGCTCCAATGGCGTCTTCAATGGCGTCTTCAATGGCGGCTCCAAAAGCGGTTCAGTGATGGGAATAAAGCGAACAACTTTTTCGGGCATATATCGGCCACGTAGCAATGGACGGGTGGGCGCCTGCCCTAATCGTGCCAAAATACGATCACATAAATGCGCCAAGGCTTGCTTTTGCCCTTGCCGCAGGGAGGTAAATAAAGCGTCTTGATGTGCGGACATAATATCGGTTTGCGAGGCCAACATCTCCAATTGCTCAATCGCTAAATCTTGATCGAGCCGAATTTGAACATGTTCAAGCCGTTCTGTTAGAAGGCGCACAATATGTGTTGCCAGCTGAATAGGGTGTGACAGTGCCAATGAAACCGATAAAACAGCGCGATCTGTGCGGATCAGACGGACATCAATCCGTCGGGCCCCGCGCCCGGCGCGATGCAGCTCCGCCACTAAATCATCAACCAAATTCGATAAAACAAACATCACCTCTTCACGTGACTGGATTGGCATAAGTGGCACATGCGTGACATGAAACCGCGTGGGCGGGCGCAGCGGATCCACTGTTTCCGCCACCTGCCCAAACGCTTGATCGAGGCGCTCGATCACACCCGCCCCCAAGCGCTGCACCAAAGAGGCCCGCGGCTGACGCATAATGTGGGAAATCCGATCAAGCCCAAACTGTCGGCACAGGCGATATTGCTCGTCAGATAGTCGCAATGCCTTCACCGATAAGGGCATTAACGCTTCGGCTTCTTGCCCCTGTGGTAAAATCACTGGCGTGGTCGGCGCATGATGCGCCAACGCCCATGCCGCCCCAATCGTTCCCGCGCAGGCCGCGCGGGCCGAAATCGCGTGCCGCGCAAGCTGTGTTACAATGTGGTCAAGCAAGGCGCGTTCGCCGCCAAACAAATGTGCGCATCCCGTAATATCTAAAATCAATCCATCCGCCACCGGATCATACCCCACCCATGGGGTGAAACGATTGGCCCATCGGGCCACACGCTGTAAATGCCGTGTGCTTTTTGCCCAATCGACGGGATAGGTGACAAGCTCAGGGGCCAAAACGCGTGCTTCGCTGAGGCGTTGCCCGGCATGGATATTTAACTTTTGTGCCGTGGCATTGGCCGCCACAAGATACGCCCCCATGGATCGCTCTTCGATCACACAAGCTGGCCGCATTTCAGATGGGCAGCTGATATTGGCAAGCCAATCCGAAAACCAAATCACGACAAATCGGCGCGACGCTTCCATCGGCACCCTACTGAATAAATTGCCGAGGGGCGTGCACCTCTTGCTGTGACGTGGAAGCGTGTGATGTCGAAGACGCCCACTCATAAGCGGCAGGCGCATAAGCCGGCTTCAACAGCCAAGGATGGGGCGGCGGCAAAGCGGCGCCGGCACGACGCTTTAACAAAACGCGCCAATGTTCATCCGCTGCGGCACTAACCTCCCACTGGGTCGCTGTGGCTAAGGCTTGGTGTTGCGCGGGACTCACCAAGACCATGGTTGTAATGGCTTTCTGCACGCAAAGGCTTAACCGTCGGGTTGCTGTAAAGCTCAATTCCTTTTGCGCACAGAGGCCGAGCACACAGCCCACATCGGCACACGCACCTGCTTCCTCAAGCACCCACAGCCAATCCCGCGCCGAGGGGTCCGCAACATATAAAAATTGATCAACACCAACACCATGGCGCAACAGCCCCGGAAGATAAGGCTCACCCCATTCATGACGCGCCTTGGGGGTTTGCGTCCATAAAATCATATGGTGTTGCGCGATTTGAAGCGTCAGATGGATCGCAAAACCAAGGGCGGCGGGTAAATCACACATTGTCTGCGGCACCACATGATGCACCGCACCGCGGCTTAAAACAGGCCGCCGCGCCGCCGAGGAGTGCCGGCCATCCGCCACGGTTAAGCGGTGATCAATTTCGGGAAACCCTGTATCGACCCCTTCCAATATTGGCTTTTCAAGCTGTCGTAATTTTTCTTTTAACTGCGCGATTTTAAATCGCTTCATGGATGAACCCGCCGATTGCATCATTCAGCTCCCAAACTCCGTCATGCAAATGAACCCGAACAAAACCATAGGCACCAAGGCTCTTGTCAGAAGCGGCCCGTTTGGACCTCTTTTTTTGTTCATGTTTCGTTCTAGTTTAGCAAAGCCAAATGTGCCGTCAAGTGGGAACGCAAAATGTGCTTAAGGTTTAGTCGCGGACAGCATTGCCCCAATAATTAAAGCCCAAGATTTTTGGCGTTGATGGCAAATACATGGACTGCACTTCGGTAATTTTAAACCCGCCTTCCGCCAATAGGTTTGGAATATCGCGGTTGATGTTACAGCCGCCGGCAATTGCCCCCCAAACACCATTGAGGCGATTTTGCCATTTATGCACCGACAGATCCGGCGCCTTTCCATGTTCACAGAAAATTAATTTCCCACCCGGTTTCAGCACACGCCGCATGCCCGCAAGGGCCTCCGCCACACCTGGAATGGTGCATAGGGTATAGGTCAATAAAACCGTGTCGATGCTCTCATCGGGCAAGGGAATTTGTTCACCCGGCAAATCGATGAATTCAACAGGAAACGGGGCCTGCGCCGCTTTGGGGCGCGCTTGCGCTACCATCTCAGCAGCCGGCTCTAACCCATAAACGATGTCAATTTTAGAGGCATCGTAAAACGGCAAATTGAGCCCCGATCCCATCCCAACTTCCAAAACGCGACCGGTGCATTGCGGCACAACCTTCTCGCGTTGTTTCAAAATAGGTTTGGTTCCACATGCCGAATTCAGCAAACGCGGCAACACAAATTTATCATACAAGCCCATAAGCCCCTCCCCGTTTGCCCCATCATAGCGCACCCGAATAACGGCGCAACGACAATCACAGCGCCGACAAGGATTAAAAGGACAGCTCTCAGATGCGCGGAGAGCGGAGAAGAGAGCGGAGGGAAGAGCCTTACGCGGCGCCGACCAAGCGCAAATAATCATCCGCAAGCTGATGGGTGATCTGCGTCGGTGTAAACTGATACGGACCAATTTCCCCCACCGCGGTCACTTCCGCTGCAGTGCCGGTGATGAAGCACTCGCTAAAATGAGCCAGCTCTTCTGGCAAGATGGTGCGCTCGATCACTTCATGTCCGCGGGCTCGTGCCAACTCAATGACCGTCCGGCGCGTAATCCCATCGAGGAAACAATCAGGTGTGGGGGTATGAAGGGTGCCCTGTTCGATGAAAAACATATTGGCGCCCGTTGTTTCAGCAACATGCCCCCGCCAGTCAAGCATCATGGCATCGGCATATCCTTTGCGCTCGGCGGCATGCTTCGACAAGGTGCAAATCATATACAGACCTGCGGCCTTGGCGTGACACGGCGCCGTCGCCGGATCGGGCCGACGATATTGTGCCATATCCAAGCGAATGCCTTTTTTACGTTGCTCAGGATCGAAATAAGATGGCCATTCCCACGCCGCAACAGCAAGATGGATCGAATTATTCTGCGCCGACACGCCCATCATTTCGCTTCCCCGCCAAGCGATCGGACGCAAATATCCATTGGTTAGCCCATTGGCCTGCAATGTTTCCCGGCAGGCCGCGTTAATTTCATCGGCAGAATAGGGAATCTCGAAGTCCAATATCTCAGCCGAATAGAGCAAGCGGTCGGTATGTTCCTCGAGTTTAAAAATATTGCCGGAATAGGCTCGAACCCCTTCAAAAACACTCGATGCGTAATGCAATCCGTGGGTCAAAACATGCACTTGGCACGACGCCCATGGCTGCAAGGCCCCATCCATCCAAATAAAACCGTCGCGTTGATCAAATGGCACGCTCATGCCGACACCCTTTTGTTATGATATCGAATTAATGTAGAATTTAGTATCAGCGCTATAAATTTAAGTCAACAAGGCTGACATATTTTAGATTGGACGCTATATTCATCAAATGACATCAAAAGCTAAAACTACATCTCCCGTTCAGCAGGCATCGACCCCCCCCGTGGTCCATGACCTAGAAGATGCAATTGAGCTCATGTTTTTCGCCTATCGCGATTTTGTGGCAGATGCCGACCGGATTTTAGCCGACCATAATTTCGGTCGAGCGCATCACCGTGTCGTTCACTTTGTTGGGGGAAATCCGGGTCTGAGCATCGCCGAATTGCTCGATATTCTTCAGGTGACCAAGCAAAGCCTGGCGCGGGTCTTGCGCGACCTCATTGCCTCAGGTCATGTCCGCCAGGAAATCGGCGCCAATGATCGGCGCAAGCGATTACTCTACCTCACCGCATCGGGTCATTGTTTACATGAAAATTTAATCGCGCCGCAAATGGCACGTTTTTCCCAGATGCGCGAAACCATCAGCGAGGAAGAGTTCCAAATATGGGCGCGGGTTATGGCCGGTATTGTCTCACCGGAAAACCGTGAGACAGTGAACAGGCAGTTATGTCGTACCCAAAACAGTGAGAATAGAAAAATCCGCTTGTTTCGCGACGAAACCGCTCCCACGGACCCCACCACATGATCGACGAAACCACGCCTCATATCTTGATTGTTGATGACGACACGCGAATTCGGGGCTTGCTTAAAAAATACCTCAGCGAAAATGGCTTTCGGGCAACTGTGGCGGAAGACGCGCGAGACGCTCAAGCGCAATTAGATAATTTGACCTTCGATTTGATGGTGCTGGATGTCATGATGCCGGGCCTTACTGGCCTTGAATTCACCGAGCGCCTACGGGCGCGACGCAACCCTATTCCCATTTTGCTTCTGACCGCGCGCGCTGAAACAGAGGATCGTATTGAGGGCCTGTCCATTGGGGCAGACGACTATCTCACCAAACCTTTTGATCCCAAGGAATTATTGCTGCGCATTCATAGCATTTTGCGTCGCAGTCAAATGGAGACGGGACGCGCTGGCGCTCCCGCCGAAGAAATCTGCTTTGGCGATTTCCGATTTCACCGCACCCATGGCGATCTCTTTCACAATGACAGCCGTGTGACCCTGACCACGCGCGAGATTGAGCTGATGCGCAAGCTGTCACAATCACCCGGGCAAATTGTTTCGCGGGACGAGCTGGCCGAGGAATATGCCATTTCCGAACGGGCGATTGACGTGCAAATCAATCGCTTGCGACGCAAAATAGAAGATGATCCGCGCGACCCCATCCACCTCCAAACGGTTCGCGGTTCGGGCTATTTGTTGCGCATTAAGTAAAGGACACTTAGATGGCTCAGTCGCTCGGATCTTTTCTGAAACAATATATGCCGACGGGCCTGTTTCCGCGATCATTGCTCATTATCGTGATGCCCGTGGTTGTCACACAAATTGTGGTGGCCTTTGTTTTCCTCGAACGCCATTGGTCGACGGTGACGCAGCGCCTCGCCAGTGTGGCCGTCAGCGATATCGCCCTATTGACCCGCTTGCGCATGCAAGAGCTTGGCGGGGACGGCACCCAACTCAGCCAGCTTGCCAATGACACCTTTGACATGAGCGTGGCTTTTCTACCTGGCGACAGCCTTCCCGATCCGGCCCCTAAACCCGTGATTGCTTTGCTCGACACCTCCCTGGCCAAAGAAATTCAATCGCAAATTAACCGCCCCTTCTGGATCGATACAGCGACCTATGATCATTACATTGATGTTCGTGTCTTATTACCTGGCGAGGTGATGCGCGTATTGATGCAACGCGAGCGCGTTTACGCCACAAACTCATATATTTTCTTGATTTGGATGACCGGCACCTCGGCGCTTTTATTGCTGATTTCTGGCATTTTCTTACGCAATCAAATTCGCCCTATTCAGCGTCTCGCTGAGGCCGCCGAGCGATTTGGGAAGGGAATGGACATGCCGCATTTCCGACCGAGTGGGGCCTCAGAGGTGCGCCGTGCCTCTGCCGCCTTTATGGAAATGCGCGACCGGATCCAGCGTCAAATTGAACAACGCACCACCATGCTCGCAGGGGTCAGCCACGATTTGCGGACACCGCTCACCCGCCTCAAATTACAAACTGCCATGTTGCCAGCCGGGCAAGACGCCGACGCCTTACAAAGCGATATCGATGAGATGGAAGATATGCTGGAGGATTATCTTGCCTTTGCCAAAGGGGACGCCGGCGAGCATCCCCGCCCTATTGTGCTCAGTGCTTTTATGGCCAACATCCACTCCGACGCATTACGCCGATGGCCCCATGTTCAAGTCAAACTCACTGACTCGATCGACCATCGCCTAACCCTCAAGCCAAATGCCTTTAAGCGTTGCGTTGCCAATATCGTCAATAATGCCTGCGCCCATGCGGGCTCGGTTCATCTCGCGGCAAAGTTAGACAAATCGGGGAAGCTGGTCGAGTTCACGATTGATGATGATGGCCCCGGCATCCCAGAAAACAAGCTCGAAGATGTTTTTCGGCCCTTCTATCGCCTCGATGACTCGCGCAACACCCAATCGGGTGGTACGGGGCTTGGCATGGCTATCGCGCTCGATATCGCCCGCAGTCATGGCGGCGACATTACACTCGGGCGCAGCACGCTCGGGGGGCTTCACGCCAGCATTCGTATTCCCGCCTAATTTAAGCGCGATCATCTGCTCAATGAAGGGCGATCTGTTCCCGAGCTTTTCCTGCTTCTTCTCGGCCTGCGCTCGAGCGATGGTAAGTCTATGCCAGCTCTTGCGCGCGATCGCGCGCCGCCGTCATGGCCTCGGTCATCAGCTGTTCGAGGCCATGTGTTCCCATCAAGACCGATAGAGCCGCTGCCGTCGTCCCCCCTGGCGAGGTGACGTTTTCGCGCAATTGCGCCGCAGGCTCAGAGCCCGCTTCCAACATTGCGCCCCCGCCAATTATGGTGGCCCGCGCTAAAGCCATCGCAACCTCCGGCGATAGCCCCAATTTCTCGCCCGCCAATGCCATGGCTTCAACGAGAAGAAATACATAGGCTGGCCCCGACCCGCTTAACGCTGTGACGGCATCGATTTCAGCCTCATTCTCAACCCAAACCGTTTTCCCAACAGCCGCCATCAGGGCTTGCGCGCGATCGCGCGCCGTAGATGAAATTTCTTGGTCGCATACCAATGCTGTAATGCCTTTTCCAAGCATTGCCGGAGTGTTGGGCATGGAGCGCACATAAAATCCCTCGCCTCCGCATAAGCTGCGCAGAGAGGCGAGCGATCGCCCAGCCATTAAGGACAAAACCAATGTGTCCGGGCCGATCAATCCGGAGAGGGACGGTAATATATTGGGCGCTATTTGCGGTTTAACGGCCAGCACCAAAACCGAGACGGGGCCCATGGGACGAATGTCCGCGACCAGATGTACGCCAGTTTTTTGAAGGGCTTCGCTCGGTTGGGGCTCTTGCACATAGACCGCTTGTGCAGCTAACCCACCCGCCAACCAGCCATTGAGCAAGGCGCTTCCCATGCGCCCTCCCCCGACCAGATAAACCGTGTCGTCTGGACCGATCATGGATCCAAGATTAGGCATCGCCTCGCGTCTCAAACATGCTGCCCTCAAGGGCTTCCTTGGGGGAATAGCCTGCCCACACTAAAAATTGGAAAGCCGGAAAGAAGCGCTCACAGGTCTCTAGGGCGTGGCTCACCAATTCGAGGCATTGCTGCTCCGACACCACGCCTTGGCTGACCAATAGGGTTGTCCGAAACAGCAAGGCACCATCTGAAGACCAAATATCGAAATGACCCAACCATAATTGTTCATTGATCAGGGCCAGCAGTTCAAACATGTCATTACGCTTTGCCAAAGGCACGCGATGATCAAATACGCATGCCAAATGCAGCCCCCCAAGGTCGGGCCGCCAGCTGACCGCGATATGAAAATCGCAATGCGTGCCCGAAATGCAGAGATTCAGATCATCTTCGGTTCCGCGCTCGCACGGCCACTCATGATGAGCCGCCAGCGTTTCAAACAGATCAATGGGGTGATCGACTAAACCGTGGTCGATATGGGCGAGCTGCATCGTCCAACCTTTCTGTCCGGCGTTTGCTCACGCAGAATTGGAGCTCACCGACAGAAAAACTGTGACTGATTCATCAAAGTGAAAAAAGAAATTTATCGGTCTCATGAGTTTAAACTGGGTAAAACCCCAACGAATCAGCGGCGAATCGAGAGCCGCCGCCTCACAAGACGATTCGCGAGGCGCTAGTCGCTCTTGGCGAGCTGTTGTTGCAGAAGCTCGACTTGTGCGCGCAACAGCTCGAACTCGTCTCGCGTCACCAACCCCCGCTCGGCGATCAGCTGATCAACCTTGGCCCCGACCAAATTCTCGATCTCGTCGCGCATCGCACTTGCCGCGCCGCCCATGCCGGAAAGCACGCGCGTCACGTCATCGATGATTTTATTTTTCATATCGTTCATGGCCCCAGAGTGCGTCAGACTATGCTATAGATCAATCACTTTTTAAACAGTTCAGAGAAACGCCATGCATTTTCCCGATCTAGACCCTGTTGCTTTTTCTTGGGGGCCATTGGTTCTGCGGTGGTATGCCTTGGCCTATATGGCCGGCATTTTATTGGGCTGGCAGTATATTGTGCGCCTCGGCCGGCGGGACGATCTGTGGCAGGACACCGCGCCCTATTCAGAAATTCACGTTGATGATTTTGTTTTATGGGCCACTGTGAGCATCATTATCGGGGGACGTCTTGGGTATGTGCTCTTTTATAATCCGAGTTACTACCTCGCCTACCCAGCGGCCATTCCGGCAGTCTGGGAGGGCGGCATGTCCTTTCATGGCGGCCTTGCGGGCGTTTTAGTTGCCAGCCTGCTGTTTACCCGACGACACACTCTCCCGCTCTTATCATGGGCCGATGTGGTGGCCGCCGCCGCGCCAATTGGACTGTTTTTCGGGCGCATTAGTAATTTCATCAATGCCGAGCTTTGGGGGCGTCCGACGAGCCTGCCATGGGGGATCATCTTTCCCAATGGAGGGCCGGAGCCGCGCCACCCCTCGCAGCTTTATGAAGCTGGATTGGAAGGGCTGGTGTTATTTGCCGTAATCGCCTTTGGAATTTACCGCCTTCACCTTCTCAAAACACCCGGCCGAGTGACCAGCCTGTTTCTAATGGGATATGGGATCGCGCGTTTTATGGTCGAATGGGTGCGCGAACCCGATGAACAACTCGGATTTATTATGGGCACGCTGACAATGGGCCAGGTGCTGAGCCTCCCCCTTATTCTGCTCGGCATTGTCATTTTTTGGATCAGCCGACAAAATGCCAGCGCAACGCAATAGCATGACCCAAACGCCTCTCGAAGCCCAAATCATTGATCGCATCGCCTCACACGGCGATCTTCGGCTCGATCATTTTATGGATCTGTGCCTGTTTGAGCCCACCCATGGCTATTATGCGAGCCGACACCCCATTGGCGCGCCCCATTCCCGAGGCGGTGACTTTGTCACATCGCCTGAAATCAGTCAGATATTTGGTGAATTGATCGGCGCCTGGTGCTTGGATTTATGGCAGCGACATGCAGCGGCTGAGCGGCTCCATCTTATTGAGATCGGCCCCGGACGCGGCACACTCGCCGGCGATATATGGCGCACCATCTGCCAAAGCGGACATGAAGCGCATATTCAAATGCATCTGGTTGAAACCAGTCCAAGCCTGCGCTCGGAGCAAGCGCAGCGCGTGCCCCAGGCTCAGTGGCATAACCATCTCGAAACGGTTCCACACGATGCCCCATCGATCGTGATTGCCAATGAATTTTTCGATGCCTTACCCATCCGCCAATTTCTGAAAACGGATACGGGGTGGGCTGAACGCTATGTCACCCGCCGACATACTGGCTTCGAGTTTATCGAGCACGCCTATGCGCCCGATGCCGAGACCGATATGGCTCAGCTACTCGCTCATGCTGCGCCTCAGACCCCGTGCCATCAGGTGATCGAGATCTGCCCCGCTGCGATGGACTATATCGACCATATCGGGTCACGCCTTCACCACCATGGCGGCGCTGTTTTGGCCATCGATTATGGCTATGGGTCAAATGTCGATCGAGCCGACCCCGCGAGCGACGGTCAAGCTATCGCGAGCGCGTTTACCGGCGACAGCCTTCAGGGCATGCGCCAGCATCGCTTTGTGTCGCCGCTCAGTCATATTGGCGAAGCTGATTTAACCGCGCATGTCAATTTCGACACATTAAGATCGCGCCTTCGACAAGCGGGCTGTATGACCCTGCCCCTGCTCACACAAGGCACATTTCTGAAGGCCCTCGGAATTGAAGTACGAGCCGAACAGCTCGTGGCCCGTCACCCGCATCAGGCCACGTCCATTCGCGAGGCCAGCACCCGCCTCACATCGCCCACGGAAATGGGGCAATTGTTCAAAGTGTTATGCGCCACCAGCGCCAACTTTCCCGTGCCGGCCCCCTTTGTCGAGGCTGGCGCAAGGGTAGAGACACGATGACCCTCGCCCCTTACACGGATCAGCGTTTAAATCCTTTTCCGCATGGTTTTTTCACACGTGCCGTCGACGATCCCAATGGTGAAATCGGCCTATACGAGACGCTTAACCTTGGGCGTGGCTCGCAAGATGAACCGCCACGGGTCGAGCATAATCGCAACCGTGTGCGCGCGCATCTCGGCGCCGACATGCTTTTGACAGCCTATCAAGTGCATAGCGCCCAATGCTTGACCATCGATGCCTCTAATGTTGAAGCCGTCAGCGACCCCGCAAAGCCTGTGCCGCAAGCCGACGCCCTGGTCACCCGATTACCGGGGATCGCTGTTGGTGTTCTGACGGCCGACTGCGCGCCCATCTTATTTGCCGATCCGACCCATAATATTATCGGCGCCGCCCATGCCGGCTGGCGCGGCGCTGTGGGCGGCATCATTGAAGCCACCATTGAGGCCCTGCTCGCTCTGGGAGCGCAGCGCGAGACGATTTGCGCATCGATCGGCCCATCTATCAGCCTTCCCAATTACGAGGTGGGGGACAGTTTTTACGAGGCGCTGCAGCACAATCACCCTGACGGCCTGGATTTCTGTCAGCGACTGGGGCCGACCCAAAGCTGGCATTTCGATCTGGGTCGGTATTGTGAATCTCGGCTCGCCCGCGCACAGATTGCCCATCACAGGCTGCCGATTTGCACCTATGGCCATCCAGCAGAGTTTTTTTCATATCGGTATAATACCCATCTCGGACTTACCGATTACGGGCGCCAAGGCAGTTTTATCATGATCCCCAAACCCGCCTAAGACGGGTTAGAAATGGGCGCGAGACGAGCCATAGCCTTGCCCATGCATGCCGCTTTACGGTGCTCTTCTCAGCTGAATTCATCGACATAAATGGGGATAAAATTTGCTTATATTTGCGCGAATCTCTGGCCTTTGTTAAACGACAGGAAGTAAAGGAGACACGCGATGAAAGTGATTTCTGGCAATAGTAATTTGCCTCTTTCTAGAGCCATTGCCGATTATATTGGCATTCCTCTGTCTCAGTGCATTGTTAAACGCTTTGCCGATATGGAAGTTTTTGTCGAAATTCAGGAGAATATGCGGGGCGAGGATGTGTTTATCATCCAATCAACCTCATATCCTGCCAATGACCACCTGATGGAGTTATTGATCCTGATCGACGCACTTCGGCGCGCCTCCGCACGCCGTATCACTACCGTCGTTCCGTATTTTGGATATGCCCGCCAAGATCGAAAGCCCGGGCCGAGAACCCCGATTTCCGCCAAATTGGTCGCCAATCTGATCGAGGCCGCAGGGGCCGACCGGGTGTTAACGATTGACCTACATGCGGGCCAAATCCAAGGCTTTTTCGATATTCCGACGGATAATCTTTATGCGGCACCGGTTTTTGTCCATGACATCGAGCAGCGCCTTTCTGACCGCGATTTAATGGTGGTCTCCCCTGACGTCGGGGGCGTGGTGCGGACGCGCGCTTTAGGCAATCGCATTGGCGCCGATCTCGCCATTGTCGATAAACGGCGTCCCGAAGCAGGCGTCAGTGAAGTGATGAATATTATTGGGGATGTCTCAGGACGGGATTGCCTATTGGTCGACGACATTGTCGACAGTGCGGGCACGCTGTGTAACGCGGCTGGCGCATTGATCGAGGCTGGCGCTAAATCCGTATCGGCATATGTGACCCATGGCGTTTTGTCGGGTCAGGCGCTTGAGCGCGTCAATCAATCCGCGCTCGAGCATTTATTAATTACCGATAGCATCCAACCGCGCCCCGAAATTCTGGCCTCGGAAAAGTTCCAAATTATCTCGATTGCCGAGCTTTTAGGAGAAGCTATTCGCCGAACAGCCGATGAAAACTCGGTTTCGAGCCTGTTCGACTAAACCGGCCCTAGCCCGCACCACCACATATTCGGCTGTGACGCCAAAAACCGGCAAAATTGACCGTTTTTATGGCGCGTGGAGCATTGAGTTTTCAGCACAGCACCGCTATAACCCGCAGGCACATGGTTTACACCCTTGGAGGAAACCATGGCCACCCCTTGGGAACACTTTTAAACACTCGGGCACACTCGGGAACACTTGGGGTTGAACAGCTTATAAGGAGACGAAAATGGCTGATAGTTACAAATTATCCGCACAAGTGCGGGAACGGGCCGGTAAGGGGGTCGCCCGTGCATTGCGTCGCGAGGGTAAAATCCCCGCCGTGTTGTACGGAGACAAACAAGAACCGATCACACTCTCTGTTTTGTCCGGAGAAGTGACGAAACTGTACAACACAGGTCGGGCCATGAGCACATTGATTGATCTCGACATTGACGGGACCAACCATCGCGCCATTACCCGCGATTTACAATTCGACCCTGTTCGCGACACGGTTTTGCACGCGGACTTCTTGCGCCTTGGCAAAGGGTCAACGATTTCGGTCGAAGTTCAGGTTCACTTCTCTAATGAAGAAACATGTCCTGGTATTCGTCGCGGTGGTGTTTTGAATGTGGTGCGCTATACCGTCGACCTGATCTGCCCGGCCGACTCAATTCCTGAGGCGATCGAGGTGGATCTCGCTGAAGCCGATATCGGCGATAGCATTCATATTTCCGCGATCAACTTACCCAATGGCGTGGTACCCGCGATTTCTGATCGTGACTTCACCATCGCCACAATCGCCGCACCTGCTGGCCTGAAAAGTGAGAGCGGGGACGATGAG
>Ga0181601_10002850_pt1 | contig 14723 bp, 25 predicted proteins | sample 041ome_8_FD_133020 | JGI IMG/M metagenome (GOLD analysis project Ga0181601, IMG submission 133020) | Coastal salt marsh microbial communities from the Groves Creek Marsh, Skidaway Island, Georgia - 041407BS metaG (megahit assembly) | ecosystem: Environmental > Aquatic > Marine > Intertidal zone...
AAAGATGAAGCTGTGTCTGATATTACTTTTAAAGCATCACCAGATTGAACAACAAACTTTGCTCCTCCATCTAATACTTGTAATGATGAACCACTTGGTATTGGTGCATCTTTAACAAGATAGATGTCATTTGAACCATCATTAATATATACAGATGCTACAACACTAGATGTTGTTACATTTGAAACTGATATACCAACAACAGTATCATAACTGTCTGCTGTAAATAAAGTTGCAGCTGATGTGCCTACATCATTGCTTGTGTATCTTCTAAAGTTTTGTGCCATTTTTTCTCCTTAAAGTGCTATTGCCATAGCGATTGCAAATCCAGCTGAAGCTGCATCTATGTTTGTTAATTGACTACCATCTACAGCAGGTAATTTTGCAGAACCATCAAGTTGTACCACATTGTTTGCAGAAGTTCCAACATTTAATGTAGATGCAGTTCCTAATCCTGTAATTTTAGTATTAGCAATTGAATTAACTGCTAATGTAATATTTCCTGATGAAGTAATTGGTGAGTTTGTTACTGTAAATTCTGATGAACCTGCATCTGCTACTCCTACTGAAGTTACTGTTCCAACATTAGCAGGTGTAATAACTGTAAATGTTATTGTATCAGATCCTAATGTAGCTGTATTATTTGTAGTACATAAAAATATTTTATTATCATTTACTGTACCTTGATTTACTACAACCATTTGACCAGATAGCTCTGCAATAGTATCAAATTCAGTATCTCTACTTGCAGTACCACTAGATACTACTGTATATAATCCATTTTGTGATCCTGTAGATTGATCTTTAACTAATACTCTATCTCCAGTAACAAGAGTTACTCCATCAATAGTATCACCATTCTGTAAGTCTGCTGTTAAATCTACATTAGCTGTAGTTGCTACTTCAGCTATAATTCTAGTTCTTAGTCCAGCAATAGCTTGATCTACATAATTTTTAGTTGCAGCATCAGAAGTTCCTGAAGGTGCTCCAAGACCTGTAACACTACCACCAGATATTGAAACATTATTTGCATCTTGTGTAGCAATTGAACCTAATCCTAAAGATGTTCTAGCAGTAGCACCAGATTCTGTTACAAAGTTTGATCCATCACCAACAATAAAATTACTGTCAGTTGGTGTTAGCCCAGCAATATCTGTTAGTTGTGCGTCACTTGTTTGTTTCGCATCTAACTGAGTTTGAATTGCAGATGTTACTCCATCTAAATAACCAAGCTCAGTTGTTGTTACATCACTAACTTCTACTTTACCTGAACCATTTGATTGTAACGCTCTTGATGCTGTTAAATCAGATGATGTAATTGTAGTAGCACCACCAGTTATTGTTGCTTGTTTTGAATCTATTTGTGTTTGTACTGCACTTGTAACTCCATCTAAATATCCTAATTCAGTATCGGTCACATCTGATACTGCAATTTTTTGAGAGCCATTAGAAATAACAGCTCTATTTGCAGTTAAACTTTCTGTATCAATAGTAGTTGCAGATCCTGTAATAGTTGCTTGTTTAGCATCTAGTTGAGTTTGGATAGCACTTGATACACCATTTAAGTATTGAAATTCTGTGTCTGAGATTGTTCCATCTGCAATTTTAGTTGCAGAAATTCCTGTAGGTATAGAGTTATTAGTTTTAGATAATACACCAATATGTACACTTGTAATAGCTTCATTAGATAATGAGCCTGAATCCCAAGTTATATTAACTGTTGTGTTTGTTGAAAAAGATGTACTAGATATAGTACCATATATTGTGCCTGGCGTTGATGCTACAACTTTAACTCTACGTCCAGCATGATAAATAGCTGTTACATCTGTTCCATCAATAGTAAACGATGTAGCTGATGCGTAAGTAGCTGTATAAGTACCTGCACCATCACCATATTCAATCCATTCAGCTGCATTATAATGCTGTCTAATATCTGCCATAACACTTCTAAAAGCGTTATTGATATTAGATGGTAGCATTCCTTCTGCTACTGAAACTGCATTAGTTCCTGTAGCTGTGTTGTTTGCTGCTGTTGTATCGTATTTACCTAAAAATGTTCCTGCCATAATTTTACTCCATAAACCAAACGAATGCTTTATCGCTTTCTGTATTATTTTTATTAACTAAAGTGTTAATTGCTTCTTCTATTTGTCTTTGGAAAAATTCTTGTGTTTCCATTGAATATCTTACGTTATCTATATCTACTGAATCTGTCATTATCTATATCCTGCTTTAGATGCTACAATGTCTATACCTTGTGCATGATCAAAACTTGTTCCAGCAGGTATTTTAACATTAGCTCTAATGTATCTACCTGATTGTCTAACAGGATTAATCCCACTATCTACCATAGAAGATGAACTAGACTCTGTTTCTGTGTCTGCTAATCTTTCTCTAGTTTTTACAGTAACTGTTGCTTCTGCATCTACTATTGGTCTTATTCCTTGAATGTTAGTACGAGCTCCTGGAAATGCTTCTATTTCTGCTGTCTCTATCTCACATTCATTTGAATTTCCTGAAAAGATTGCAGCTTTAAAATCTCCATCTATTCCACCTAAAAACATTTGTCCACCATTCCAAAAGTCTGTATCAAGGTTAGCATTAATTTCTTCTAAGTTTTCTGAAATAATATCCATTAACTCTACTGTGTATGCTCCTACAAATTGTGGAAATATTTGACTAGCATTAACTTTTGCTAAAGACCATTTTTTTGTAGCGTAATTATATATTATAATTCTATCACAAATACCTGTTGTATTGTTAGTATTATTTACGCTTGGGTACAACCACATAGCTAATTGATTAAATGGATCTGTTGCTGCTACTATTCTATCTGAATATGCTTTGTTTAAGTTTAGATCAAAAAATCTATTAACTTTTTCTACTCCAATAGGTACTACGTTATCACCTGATATTTCATAAAAACCATCATCTGCAAGAAAAAATACACGTCTATTGTCCTGGCAAACTGTTCTTCCAAATATAGCTCCCCTGTTTGGAGATATAACTGATAGCCTAAATATTGTTGCACCACCAACATAGTCCATACGAACTATTTGATTTTGTCTAAATACATATCCTACCTCTCCAGAAGTAATATGAGTTATTTGACCACCTGATCCTGGTAAGTCTTGTAAGTCAGATTGTTTACCTGACCAAACTGTAATATCATTAATACCAGACCATTGTATTCTGTTTGTAGCATTAGCTATATTACCTGTTACTAAAAAATCCCTAACTACGCCAGATACTCTAAACAAAGGACAAGTACCTGCTGTTTGAATAGAAGTAAGATTTGCAAAATTTGTAGATGTTCCCATTAAATAATATTGAGCTGGATCTACTCCATTACTTGCAATTACATATTGACCAAATTGTGTAAATGTAAAAAAATCATCATCATCTCCAGTTAAACTTCCTTTACGAGAAGTAAATGTTCCTGATTCTAATTGATGTATATCTGTTTTTGTAGCTACAAAATTATAAACTGTATTAGAGTTATCTCTAAAAGAACCAGATCCATGTGCATCTTTACCTACTGTTGATGTACCTGTATATGATACTAATGATGGAAATCTTTTATAAGATCCCATTGCATGATAAACATTAGTTGCTACATTTGCACCTTTCATACCATGTTCTGGTTGATCGGGCATCCATTCTCCAAAAGGTATTTGCATTATCTATTCCTGTAAAATGATAAATCTGTTTGAACATCTGTTCTTTGTGTAACAGGTGCTCCACCATATGAATCTTGTTTGTCATTATTTTCACATCTTTCCATAGCAGATATATACATCTGTAACCATTGTTGTACTTGGTTAGGATCTATTCCACCTAAAAAGTTTGCTGCATGGTATAATGAACCATATAAATATATTCCTGGATGTTTGTTTAAAATGTAATTTGTTGTATTAGAATCGCTAAGAGCTCCAAAAGCTTTATAGTATGATAAGTACCCAGTATAAGAAGAATCAGGGGCAGGGCCAAAACGTAAAGTTTCTGTTTCATTATCACTTTCAATTGTATAAACCCTAGGTCTAGCAGTTGTTGATCCAGCTTTAATTTCAAACATATTATGTGGAGTTATATACTCTAAAGGATATTTGTTACTAGCTGATAATATATAAAACGATCTTACTCCAATAAAACCAGTAGGAACAGATTCTGTTTCAGAGTCTATTGTAATAGCATCTATTTGTTCCATTTGTCTTATTCTCAACTTTGCATTAAAGTCAGCTTCAGTTAGTGCAATAAAATCTGGTATTTGTGTAGTTAAATCAGATCTATTTAACCAATCTGCTATAGATGATTTTAATTCTGAAAATGTTGTTAGTGCCATTATAAACTTCCTTCAGCTGTTCTAAAATATCTAAACTCACTACTGTTAAGCTTAGTTCTCATTATTTTTCTTTGAATATCTTTTGGTAATTGAAACCAATTATTTGAACCATTATATTCTTTAGCCCAGATCTGCAGTACTAGAGGAGGAACACTTGCAACTCTTTTCATTTCTTTTGCTTTAGAAAGATAACCATTATCGTGGTTATAAAGTTCTTTGTTTCTTTTCATTAACTTATTAACATCTTGCGATTTATTAATAGTTAATGCTCCATTAGACTCTTGTATATACTTTGTTTTTATTCCTGCATCGTATTCTACAGATCTTACTTTACCCATACTATTCTGATAGTTCTGTTACGTATAAATTTACTGATCCAATTACAGCTATTTTTTCTCCACCAGATACTTTAAAATATTCTATATCTTTTGAAGGTACAAAAATTGTAGATGTAGTTGCTGTTGGGCCTGTTCCAAATTCTATATGACAATCAGCGTCTGCTACTATTCTAACATATTCTATATTGTTACCAAATGCAGCTGATGCAGCTGATGTACCAGAAGATGTTACTTTCTGAGTTGTTATAGGTCTCATTGCTATATGCATTTTATTTCCTTTTGTTTGGGGATGTTTCCACCCCCATAATTAATTATCTTCTTATAACGAATGTTACTACACATTCACACGCAGTTGAAGATCCACCATCAGTAATCATTTCGATAGCTTGTCCTTCATTTACTGAATTTTCAGCAGTAGGTTCTGCAGTATCTACATCACCAGCAGCTGAGCCAGATTGAGTTATTGTTATACCACCACCTGTTACAGCAGTGCCACCAATTTCAAATGATAATGCAGCGTCAGCTGTAGTAATAGCATTTTTAATTGATGTAAAAATTTTAATAATTCTTCCACTATCTGGTACAGGTACGAAAGTTGATCCTGCTGAACTTATGTTTGTAATTTTAGATGTTAAAAAATAGTCGTTAAGTGTTCTCATTTTGTTTCCTCATTGTTCCGATCTTAACCCCTCTCAGATCTTCAATGTTAAAAATATACTAGGGGAGCAGTATTGAGGTTGCCCCCCTAAGTATTTAATCTATTAAGATGTTGTTAAGTCAGCTACTAAGCCTGAAGCTGCTTCGTTTCTAGATTCTAGAGTTGCTTCAACAAGAAGTTGTCTTTTCTCTGAGTCACCAGTCTTAGCAAGTTCATGCATAGAGAAGTCTCTTAAGAACGCAATTCCCCAGTATTCCATGTCTAGTACATAAGCGTCTCTATCTCTAGAGAATCTGTTAGGTACTACTTGCAATTGACCGAAGTCAGATGCGTACACGTCTACTGAAGTGTATAAAGTAGCGTCTGCACCAGCATCAAATCTAGTAGAATTACCAGTAAAACCTGATAATTTTTGTTTGTTGAAAGGGCCGACCATAATCATTGAAGGGTCACCACCAGCATTCCAAACTGATTTAATTACTGATTTTAATTGAGCTTCTGTGAATGCTCTTTGAGTACCATCTGTGTGAGCTGCATTTCCTGCACCTGCACCAGAAGCACCATCAGATGCTAGGTCATCATTAGTAGTGACCCAAGATCCAAGAGTTCCCATTTTTCTTGCAGTTGATGAGTTTCCACCTACTTCTGCAATGTTTCCTGTAATAGTAGCTTCCATATCTCTTTTAAGCTCTTTAGCTCTTTTAGCGATTTGGTATGCTAATTCAGATGCTCTACCTGCTTTGTCTACAGATTCTTGAGTACCAGTAATAACTACAGTTTTATCCATAATTTGTGTACTGTTAGAAAGTCTAGTAGTTGCAGTTGATGCATCTAAAGTTGCCTCGTCACCTTCAATAACAGCATTTGAAGTAGATGCTGCTGCAAGTGAGTCGGTTTGCCATTCGTGTAGAACTGCAGTTGCTTTTGTTTTAGCTGCAGAACTAAGGAAAGGCGTATCTGTTGGTGAGATACTGTAGATAACGTCTGAAAGATCTTCTCTTTCACCGACTGAATCATACGTATCAAACGTGTTAGTTGGTTGTGCCATTGTTTATTTCCTTTGTTGAGATTTAAGATTAATCATATCTGCTATTGCTGACTGAGCATCTCTTATATGACCAGTCTTTCTTAGCGTCTTGATTTTATTTCTTACTTCTTCTCTACCTGAACTAACATTCGATTTAGCAACACCAGCTTTTAAAACTTTAGGAGCATTAGCAACTTTTTTAGAAACTATAGGTCTTTTGTCTTTTTGAGACTTAAAACTCATAGCGTCTTTTGCTACCATAAGAAATCTATGGTCTGCAAGGCTACCTATCTCTTGGTCGTTAAAACCATAATCACGTAAAGTATTACGCATATTAAGTTTAAAAGAGTCAGCTTTATTTGGATCGCTAAACTCTGGTATTTTTGTTGCAGCTAATTCTTTTTGTGTTTCAAGGTAACTCTCATATTGTCTAGTTTGAGCTTCTCTTGCTTTTTCTTTTAAAGAATCAATGTGTTGCCTTTCTTGTCTTAATTGAAAGTCAAGTCTAGCAGCTTCAGTTGGATCTTCTTGATAAAGTTTAGCAAGATCTTGTCCACCTTGTTTTTGTTCAACAAATTGACTAGCTGTCGAAATTAAATCGTTTAGTTCTGATAAACGAGTATCGTAAGTTTGACGCAAACTATTCTTTTGAGTTTCAAGATCTCTCTTTTCCATCCCTAATGAATGAGTTTTTTGTCTATAATCCGAGTCTCTAGAATATCCTGCCTTCAGCTCATCGAGGCTCACCTCAAGCTCTTGACCTTGTACTTTGACTCGGTGGAGCTCTGGTGTCTCTAATTCTGTTGGTGTTTCTTCTGTTGTCTCAGTATTTTCAGATGCCTGTTCAGTAGAAGCTGTTTTCGACTCTGTGCTTTCTTGAACTTCCTGTGTCTCAGGAGTTGACTCTGAAGGTTCAGTATTAGTTTCTGGTTCTTGATTGTCCTGTTGAGGATTCAGTAATCCAGAAATTTTTTCTGCTGCACCTTGTATATTTTCTTCTGCCATATCGTTCCTTTCATGGTTGACGAATTTGAAGTTGCGTTAGCTTAACTTCGTTTATTTAGATTCTCAAGATCTACTTGAGCAAGTTTTCCACTAGACATGACACTAAGCAAATGCCCTCGGATTTTATCTACCATATTAAAGGCTACCCAAAGGTTTCTTCGCTTGTCATCATCTGCGAAAGATGTATTAAAAATCTCTTGTCTATAAATTTCTAAGAGATCTTCAAATGCTGTTTTTAGAAGGGGATCGTCCAGCAGTTGCTGGGCTCTCTTGCCCTCCCTGATTATTGTTTCCTTGTCCATCATTAAAGAATTGTTTTTGTCCTCTTACTATTGCACCCATTAGATCTCCTGATTTTTGTAAATCAGTTTGTTCTAACATAGATCTTCGTTTAAGTTCTAACTCATCAATTTTGGTATTGTATTTTAATTCCATTTCTTTAATAGCTAGTTCGTAATCTAGAAGTGCTTGTCTCATTTTACCTTCCAAACTCTTAGCTTCTGTTTCAGCTTTTAACTGTGCACGTTGGTTTTCACCTTGTACTTGAGCTAATGTTACCTTCTCAAACTCAGTTGGTGGTTTAGGAGGTATTGGTGGCATTTGTGCTGCACCCACTTCAGGATCCATAAAGTAAGGTTCTATACTATTTAGACCTGCATTTTCAACTAATTTTTTCAAAGAGTTATAAATATTTCTAAGATTAACCATTGGGCCATGAACATTTTGTTGCAAATTAATTGCAGACATTTGTCTTTCTAATATGGCATTCATTAATATTAACTGTTGTTCTTTTGATCCAGTTCCTAATCCTACAGAAACTGTTATATTAACTCTGTCTTTCCATTCGTAAGGTCTCATAGGTATATATTTACCTCTGATTCTTACAATTTTTTCTTTGTTTTGATACTTGCAAGTAAGTTCAAACATTTTTAAGGCTAGATCTTTTACACCAGTTTCAGCAAAGATTCTGGCGATTAACTCCATTCTCATTTGTGATTGTGTCAGAATTTGGTTCTGGCCAGTTGCTGTATTGTTTAATGTGTTTGCATCTAGCCCTTGTGATTGTCTTGTAACGCCTGTTCTAGTTTCTTTTACAGAATCTAAGTAGGCTAACATACCACTTGCTTGTTCAGTAATCGGTTGTGCCTGTATAGGCATCATTACATTTTGAGGAGGTTGTTTAGTTCTAACAATTCCTCCAGGACGATTAGTTAATAAGTCATCCATTGCAACCTGTCCATCTTGTACTGCAACTCTATTATTATTTGTTAGATACATATTATCTAACATCTGTCGCATTACAGTAGACTTAATTAATTGTATATCTTCTACTAATTCAGCTACACTTCTTCCATAGAATCTGTGTGGCATAATAACTGGAGTCATAGATATAAAAGGCATTGTATCTATTTCTTCCATGTCTAATAATTTTTTACCATCCCCTGCTACTGTAATTTTTAATAGTTCTGCTTTACCATCACCATCTACATCCATTCTTACATAGCATTCATGTATTAAAACATCTTGTGTACTTTCATCACCATCAGTTTCTCCATGTGAAAAATCTACATTTTGATGTCTAGTAAATTTATCTTCAGTATAATAATCTCCATCACCAGTTGGTAATGAGTCTACCATATCTTTGTCATAACCCATTTCAACTAATTCTGTTCTTGTTTTGTTCACTCTGTGACAAACAAAGTTTGCAGTATCAATGGACTTACATCTTCTTTCAATTAGAAATTCTTCAGGTGGTACTGGTTCTATTCTTACTTTACCATAAACTTTAGTTCTATGAATAACTACATCATGTAGTTTAATTGAATCTATTTCTTTACCAGCTTCGTCTGTAATTTTTTCTTCATACTCACTATGATTAGAAACTTTAATCTCATCCATAGAGACTAAATCATTAAACTCATCATCAGTTAATCTTGAGTATTCTTCTCTTTCAATTTTTTGTGCATCATCCCAATATACTTTTAGTATTCCATTTTTTTGAATTAATGCATCTTTGAATGCAGTATATAAAGATAAAAATCCATCGTTTTCTTTATAAAAAATGTAGTTTAAATAGTCAGAACATTGTCTAGCCATTTCTTCATCTTCAGGCCCCATGCCTTCACAATTAAATACATTATCACCTGATGTAAATATTCTCATTAAAGATGGCATCAAACTTTCTACTGTATCTAAAACATCATTTGATACTACTTGAGATCTACCTTCTTGTTCATTTCCAAGAGGGTTTCCTAAATAATATTCTAATGATTTTTTTCTTCTAGCTACAAGTTCTCCACCAATATAACCTGATGCGTTATGTATTTCTCTGCTTACTACTGATAATATTTCTTGATTTGTTTTTTTCATACTACGTATTTTGTATCTATGTTAATTGGTTTATCCCATTCTGTTGTATCAATAGGATCATGAACACATCCATATCTGAAGGCATCACTTGCGTGTGAGCACCAGTCATGGAGAGGTTTATTCTTAAACACTTGGTTTTTATCATCCCATTGTTTTCGATACTGTCTCAAAGCATCTAATCCTGTTTTACATTTAACTCTATCGAAGTAACAATTAGGTAAAGTATTTCTTACAGATTCAATACCATGATCTACTTCTAACTTAGGTGCTACCTCAAAGTCAATGCCTAATTCGTTTGCTACTTCTAATCTTGACTTACCAGTTCCAAGCTCACGTGCCATTATATCATGTGGAGCTATATGTCTGCTATAAGCATAATCTTTCTCCATAAGTATATCAGCATAGTGTGCTAATGATTCACCTGAAGTTTCGTAGTAATCTATTAAATGAATTTCTGTTCCAACTCTTTGTGCAAACCATATTGCAGTTGAATCTCCAATTCCTAAATCCCACCAAGTTTCTACTCCAACTGATTCATCTACAGGTACTTCACCTATTCGTTTTTCTTTATCTGCTTTAGTTATCAGTCTACCATAATAACTTCCTGATACTGCTGCTGTAAAAGAACATTCAAATTCTTGTTGGTATTGTTCTTCAGTCATTATAGCACGAGCTTGTTCTAACTCGTCATCTGGTATTACTTGTGTTTCAGATGCTCTATATAACTTACCATACCAATCTTTATGACCACGTTGTGCAAAGTCAAATACTTCCCAAAATTGGTTATGACCCATTGGCGTACCTATAAATAAAACTGATCCTAGTTTATCTGATACTGCTGGTCTTACAATTTCTGTCCATACTCTTGGAGACATGATAGCATATTCGTCCATTACAACTTTATCAAAGCCCATTCCACGAATACTATCTGGATTGTCTGCCCCAAATATTTGAATACGAGATTCGTTAAATAAATCTATTCTTAATTCTGTTTCATTTCTACTACCACCAAAATGCATTAATGGTTTTGTGTAGTATTTTAAATATTCCCAAGCGATAGCTTTACCTTGACGATAAGTCGGAGCTATGAATGCACAAAGAGATCTTTTTTTATCTGCTGCTGTTTTAATTAATTCGTTAATAGCTAATACTGATTTACCAAATCGTCTATGACATACAAGTACACTAAATCTTTTTAATGAATTATGAACGTCTTGTTGGTAAGGTCTAGGCTTATAAGGTATTTCTACTTCAGCGACTTTTTTCTTAGTCGTCTTTTTGCCAGGAGACTTTGATTGCAATTGGTTCATCTGTTCCTATTTTAGTATTAGTTGATGCTAATCTCGCATGAACAAATGGTGCTGCCTTTTCGGCTGCATACATTTTACGTTCAGGTGAGCTCATAGGATTGTTTAACACAGATAATAAATAATCCAAAGGAGAATGTTGGTATTTTACAGCCATCTCCTCCATAGACTTCCAATTTTTTTTAGTCTTTGCACCAGCAGGTCTACCAGCTCCAGGTCTTTTACCACCATGGTTATCTGTTTTTGTTTCTTGTGTTTTATCTTCCATTAGATTATCTTTCTGCCTCGTTTATCAAACTGTCTAAATTTAGAAAAGTTAATACCTTTTTGATTTTTAGCACCTTTGTATAAAACAGTACCTGCAGTTAATCCAATACTTAATGGACTAAATGCAAATTTAACTCCTTTTTTAACTATAGTTTTAGCAGCTTTTTTAAATATAGAAGGTTTTTTCTTTGGTGTTTTAATAAAACCTTTATCTCCACCTCTAATCATATTATTTCTTTTTCTTTTTTTTCATTTTAGATTTAACAATTTTATCTTGTAATGCTTTAGGTAATTGTTTTTGTTTTGCTGTAAGCATAGCTTTGCCTGACATTCTAGCTTTCATTAGTAACCTCTTTTAACTTTCATTCCTTTTTTTTTAGCTGCTTTCTTTGCTGCAGCTTTTCCTTTTTTAGTATAAGGGTATTTTTTCTTTCCGACCATTGGCATAAGTTATCTCCTTAGTAATCCTTGTTGTGCAGCCATTTGTGCATTTGGGATAGGTACTTGACCTTGTGGTCGTTTACCCATCATAGCCATTTGTTGTTGAGCTTGAGGATTTTGTGGCTGTAACAAACCCTGTTGCTGTTGTTGTTTAGCCATCTCTGGCATAACTTTTGCTTTGATAATTAATGCTAGTTGTTCTCCTTCTTGTGGAGTCAATCTCATCATTTCATCAGCTAATTTTTCTAATTTTTTAGACATTTTTTTTATTTTTTCTTTTGTTTACAGATAAAACAGCTGCAACTCCAGCTGCACCTAATAATGCAGGTATAGCAAATGGTCTTACCTTTTTAATAAGTTTTGCTGTTTTTTTTTTAACTATTGGTTTTTTCATATTAACAATTCCATGCTCTTAATGATTTATTTATTCTGCTATTAGGATCTCTTGCAGTCTTAGCAGAAGTTAGCTTACGTTTCATGCCTTTCATTCTAGCACAGAATGATGCACGTCTTTTGTTTCCTACTTTTTTGCTAGGAGCTTTTAACGTTCCCCCAGTTTGTCTCTTATAACTAGCACGACCTTTAGCATTCAAACCCCCCTTTGGGTTCTTGCCTTCTTTACGTTGCCATGCTGCTGTCTTTGCCATTATCTTTTCTTAGCAGTTTTAGCTGCTCGTCTAAATTGTTTAGCAGTTGGTGCACCTTTAGCACCTTTTTTTCTCATTTTTTCGTTAGATCCTGCCTTGATTCGCTTTCGCTTAGCATGGATATTCGCATATAGTCCTTTTTTAGCCATAATATTATATAAATTTCTTAGCGTATTCTAACACTTTTGTATTTTTTTTAAACTTCTTTGATTGGAAGTTTTTTTTAATATCTTGTTTCTGTTTAATAATCCTTTTTATAGGAAAAGTATACATATTTACAATTGATTTTTTCATTATCTTCCTTGTCCTTTGTATCTTTTTAGCTTTTGCTGTAGTTTTTCCGACTTCGATTTCGATTTTTTGTGGATTCCACGTCTTTTTTTGGGTTTTTCCCTAGGTACGAAATGGACAAACTTCTGCTTAGCCATTATTAATCGTCAAGGAATGATATTGTAGCCATACCACCTGCGAATGAAGATAATTTAGGATTTTTCTTAACGAATTTGCCTACTTGTCTAGATCCTGAGTGTACTTTTTTAGACGCACCTGTAATAGCTTTGCTAGTACCTGTGAATCCTGCTTTTCCTGCTTTGTCAGCTGCCATTTTAGTCGCTGAACCTATTTTTTTTTTGCCTTTATATAGGGTTTTAAGGATTCTAAGTCCTACCGACCCTGCTGCTACTGCTGGTATCATTATGATAGCCCTTTCTTGTTATGGTGCTGTACAAAACCCCCCTATTGTCAGATAGTTATACAACTATCATGACGATGGGGTGATTGTAAAACCCCTGGTTTTTCTTATTGTTGTTATGTTCTCAGCTCACTGTTGTTCGCTGTTATTAATTTAGTTCTGTTGTTATCGTATATTGTCGCTGGTCACAAGTGACAGCGAAATATACTGTTATTATATATATCGGTGATTAGCTAACTCTAGCTTGTCTATTGATTAGTTGATTACCGATTATGATTTAACCTATTGATATTATTATACAACCTGATTGTTGGTAATATTAATAGCAACATAAATAAGTGCTATATCCATACATATTGATGTGTGTGTGTATAGCTTAACCAATAGGAGATAAGATATGTTAAGTACTATAATGATTAGCTTACTATGTGTATGGTTAGCTATAATGATAATTGGTCAGTTAATAAGTGGTGTAGTAGCTTATAATCTATACCAAACATTTAAACAAGCCCAGAAATAAGGAGGAATATGTTAATATCTGTATTATTTTTAGTAGGTATATGTATTATAGGTATAGTAGCCTATTTAGGTATGAAAGGTACTGGTGCACTATGATAACATATGATGTACTGCAAAGAATAGAGGGAGATACTGAGAAACATAGCAACTATGAGCTTATTCAGTATGAGTTCCCTTTCCCAGAAAATTCTGTTCTAATCGAGAGAGATAAAGAAATGAATAGAATATTAAATAAACCAATTATTATTACAACTAGTAATAATAATAATTGTCAACAATAGGAGTTAATTATGAAAACACAACCATCGTTTGTACCATATACTGAATCTAAATCAGCTGAGGATAGAATAGCTTACGTTAAGGCTAATCCTCACAAGTATATGCCTAAAGCACAGTATGATCTTATTAAGAATTTGAATAATAAGATTGACGCTTTAGATAGCAAGATGAATGAAATCTTAGCTAAAAAATAAATAGTTAGGTACTCCCCCCTCTAATGAGGGGGATTACCCCTTAAAAAAGTATATATTACTTACGTTGACTGAATAACTATCGGTAAATGTAGTAAGGTATTGTTTATGTAGTGTGTGTGAAACCACAGTTTAGGCTACATTAAATAAGTATGGGCTTTTAGGATTACCAGTTTACCAAACAATTAAGTCCATTGCATAGCAGTTCGAAGAGTTGCAACTCTAAGACGAATCTGTAGAAATACAGGTGGTAAAAAATCTATGCACGTATGTAATATATATTAATAATAACATAGGAGATTATATGAATATATCACAAATAGTAAATGCTACACCATCAGAAGTTGATAATCTTAGAGTAAAACTAATGGATAGTATAGAGTACGATTTTGATAAACGAGAGTGCTCATTACTATATAGAATGGCTGCGTTTGATTTATTAACAGCTAGTGAGTGTAAAGCATCAATTATGCTTATGGCTCAAAAATTAGGAGACATACCTATACCAAAGGAGGATGAATGAAAAGAAACTTAATAGTGTATAAAGTAGATTATGCCAATAAAGATGAAGATTATAATACTACTACAGGTAGATTTGTTAGAACTAAAAGAATAGTGATGTTACCTGAAGAAGTAAATCA
>Ga0181601_10002857_pt1 | contig 14707 bp, 9 predicted proteins | sample 041ome_8_FD_133020 | JGI IMG/M metagenome (GOLD analysis project Ga0181601, IMG submission 133020) | Coastal salt marsh microbial communities from the Groves Creek Marsh, Skidaway Island, Georgia - 041407BS metaG (megahit assembly) | ecosystem: Environmental > Aquatic > Marine > Intertidal zone...
CGACGACGTTTTGGATAACATCGACGCCGTCGCCGCATCCGCGGCGGCGGAATACCACCGCGTCGACGTCGTCGTCGTCGACGTCGGCATCGGCACCGCCTCTCCCCCCCCAGAAAACACGCCCGAGAAAACCCGCGATAAAACGCGAGCGCTCGACGACACGCACGACGACGATCGCGTCACCGTCGTCATCATCATCGTCACCACCGCGCGCGAGCGAACGAGCGAACGAGCGAACGAGCGACTCGCTCTGACGACGACGACGACGCTTTCGACGACGACGTCGACCCGGCTTTGTAAAAAGTCTTCCACGCGCGTCGATGGATCGATCGATCGACCATTCTTGTGTGTCCGGTTAGGGTTTAGGGTTTAGTTAGGGTTTTTTATCAGACCCCGTCCCGTCCCGTCCGTCCCCCTATCGAGGGGAACCAAAACCGAGAAACGAATGAAAACCCGGTCGACGCACCGATCGACGCACCGATCCGATTCGACGAGTGGTAAACCGAGAAAGGGAGTAGGGGGACGGCGGGGGAGGAGGTTCGTTTAGTTTAGTTTGGTTTTCAAGGAGGAGGAGGAGGAGGAGGAGGAGGAAGAAAAAAAAAGCCGTTGGGGCTATTTATTGTACTAGGTAGGTACTCGTACTACTACACGCGCTGTACTGTTTACACATAAGCACATCGACGGGACGGGACGGGACCGACAGAGGACCGACCCGACAGAGGACGACGCGACCCGACAGAGAACGACGGCATGGCGCTGGGCGACGCGACGAACGCCGCGTCGACGCGTTCGGCACCGGCGAGCGCGATGAAACTGGCGAGTCTGAGAGAGAGGTACGACGACGCGCTCGACGACGACACCGCTCGACGATGACTGACGATGACGATGACGGACGCGCGACGCGACGACCGATCCCGACGGAACGGAATGGACGAACACGAACGGGACGAAAACAACGGGTGTCGGTTGAGGTCGCCCGATCGTCCCCGAACGTCGCCGTTCTCCGCCGTCGGGATCGGTCGTCCGACGCGTCGGACGATTACGTTGACGCAGGATGCAAAATTTACGAAGATCGAGCCTGAGCGACGGCGGGGCGTCCGCGTCGCGCGGGGTACCGGGGACGCCAAAGAATCAAAAAATGCGCGCATCGGCGCGTGGAGGTACGTTGAAGGGGAACGAGTGCGACGACACGGACGGTTTCTTTCATGGGGATGGACGACGGGATTAAAAAGAGGATGGAGGAGGACGAAGGGGAAGGACGAGCGAGCGTTTCGTTTCGTTTCGTTCGTCTCCGAGCGTTTCGTCGACATGGATGCGATTCGTCGCGCGCGCGGATGGATGGATGGATGGATGGATGGATGGATGGATGGATGACGACGGGGGGAAGCAAACGCGAAAGACTCGAGCGGACGCGAAGAAGATTGAACCGACCGAGTGACTGACTGATTGATTGATGCGACGGGTGATGAACAAACAGGCGGTATGAACGGTGAAGATGAAACGATTCTCTTTGCCGATGGAATGAAATCGCAGGTGCAACAAGTCGCGAGGAGTATTTACGACGAGTCGGCGGCGTTGCAAAACGCGGTGCGGTGTCTGTCGTGGAGACCGACGACGAAGAAGAAGGACAACCCGGATGCGTTTGTCGCCGAGCTCACGAATCACATCAAGAGCCAGAAGGAGACTCTGAAGCAATTGTTGCAACACAAGGACGAGATGACGTCTGAGTGTCAGCAGATTGAGAGAAACTACAAGGAGGCGGTGGAACAAGCCAAGACGGAGGGCGGAGTCGCGGCGCCGGCGACGGCGGAGGAAATGGCGCAGATACAAACCGAGCGCGAGCGATTGGCCAAGGAGAAGGAACAAACGATGGCGCACTTGAACAACGTTCAAGCAGCTGAGGAAGAACTTCAGCGTAAGATTGACGCGTTGAATGAAGAACGAGCCAAGATTCGCGAGGAGGAGCACGCGCGCGTGTTGGCTTCTCTTTCAAAGAAGATCAACGACGCCGAGGCGCGGGTGCAAGCGGCGGAGAATGCCGAGGCTCAGCTCGAGCGTCAAAAGGATTCGTTGTTGCAGCTTCGCGAAATGGAAAATGTTAGTGCCGCGCAAGCGAGTGCGGCGGCGACGGAAGCCAAAATGCAGGCGGAAAAGGCGCGAGATGAAGCGCACGTGGCTCGTCGGGAGCGCGACGACGCCAAGGCGTCGCTTGAGCGCGCGGCTGCGGAGCACAAGCAAATGTCTGAAAAGTACGTCGCTGAAAAGGCGCAGTGGGACTCTGAACTCGCTGCACTCAAGCAATCGGAGCAATCTTTCAAGAGTGAGCTCGATGCCAGCGTCGCCAAGCTCGAAGGCATGACTGCTCAGTACAACCAACTCGCCGAAGAGGCGGCAAAGCAAAACGAAAAGGCTCAAGCCGACATTGAGCGCATCGTCGCCGCGATGACGGAGGAGAAGGAAAAGGCGCTTCACGATCTCAAGGATGAATTGTCTCGCGAAAAGAGCACGGAGATGAACGCGCTCGAACGCGATTTCAGAACGAGACTCGAACAAGAGATGAACGCGTTCAAGTCTGAGAGCAAGGAGGACATGCAGCAGCGCATCGTCCACCTCGACGCCCTTCTCAAGGAGCAGAAGAGCAACAACGAGCTCGCCATTTCATCCTTCAAGACGGAAGCAAACGCAAAGGAGGCTCAGATGAAGGCTGATTTCCAAGCCGCTCTCAAGGATGCCGAGCACAAGGCTGAGCTTGCCGCGGCCAAGGCGAGCAGCGCCATTGAAAACCTCCAAGCGACGCTCGAGCAGTTTAAGCAGTCTGCCAATGAAGAGTTGTCTCGCGTAAAGGAGGAAGCACGCAAGGCTCTGGCGGATCAAGCGGCCAAGCTGAACGAGGCGCACGCGTTGGACAAGGCGCAAGCGCTCGAAGCGCAACAGCGAGAGCTTCAGTCGAAGATTCTCAGCGAGCGCGACTCAGCCATCAGCGGCTCGCACGACGCCCACGCGGCTGCCATGTCAGAACTTGAAATCAAGGTTCGACAAGAGTGCGCCGAAAACTTCTCTGTCGAGCTCAAGAATGTCAAGGAGGCTGCGCAAGCAGTCATTGAGCAAGAAAAGTCGGCGCTCGTGCTGGACAAGGAGAAGTCTCTCCAAGCGCAACGCGCAGAGTTGATTCAACAGGCGACGGCGGAACGTGAGGCTGCCATCCAAGCTCTCAAGGAGGCTCACGAAGAGACCATGCTCGAGTTATCGAACAACCTCAAGGCTGAGCTTGAACAAGCCAAGAAGGCTGCTTCTTTGGGCAACCACTCTGGACGAAGCGACGCGGAAATCAAGGCTCAGATGGAAGCCGAGAAGAACAGCGCTCTCGTCGCCGCGAGCGAAAAGCATGCCGAAGTCATGTCTCGCAAGATTCAAGAGCTCACCGAGAAGCTCACTTCGGACAAGCATGCCGCCGTTTCTGCCTTGGAGCGTGAAAAGTATGAGCTCATCCGACAGCACGAATCCGAAAAGGCTTCAATGCTGGCCGAGCTCAAGACGTCGCTCCAATCCAACGCCACTGAACGCTTTGAGGAAATCAAGGTGAAGGCGCTCGCCGAACAACGTCAAAAGTTTGAGGTTGAGAAGCAAGTCGCCTTGAACAATCTCAGAGCTGAGCTCGAAGCCGTCAAGGAAGTCGCTCTTGCCCAGGCAAAGGCCGAAGCCGCCGCCTCGGGAGACATTGATGCGAGCAGGTCTTTCAAGTCGGCTATTGAAAAGCTTCGAGACACTCTCGAGAATGAGAAGCAAGAAGCGTTGGCTCTTCAAGCGGCCAAGCTTTGCAATGTTGCCGCTGCGGATAAGGAGCACGCTCTTACCGAACTTCGCGCCCAGCTCCAAGCTGCTGCGTCTCGTGAGAAGCAGGAGCTCATCACTGAGCTTCAAGGCATGGGTGGTTCTGTGCGCACCAAGGAACTGATTGAACTTGAGCAAAAGGCTCAGCGCGTCTTGATGGAATCGAACGAGCGCGAAGCCAAGTTACATGCTGAGATTTCTAGACTCCAACAAGAAAAGGAGCAAGCGCGCCGCGAGGCTCCGTCGATGCCAATGGTGGCCAAGGTTGACAACGCTGCCGTCGACCGTATGAAGGTGACCATTGCGAGCTTGGAATCCAAGGTGCGCAGCCTTGAGCGCGAGGGCGGCAAGCAAGGCGAGATGGCCAAGATGCAAGCTGAGATGGAACAGCTCCGCAAGGAAGCGACCATCGCTCACCGACGCGCGCAGCAAGTCAAGGATGAGCATCACGCTTCCTTTGATAGAGTCAAGGAGCTCGAATCCCAACTTCTGGAGGCTGATGAGATGCGTCGCCAAATGCACAACATGATCCAAGAGTTACGTGGTAACGTACGCGTGATTGCTCGTGTGCGTCCGTTGATGCCGGGTGAGGAGAGCGTCGTCGATCCCGTCAGCAAGCAAGAGCTCGCCGTGTCCATCCCAGAGCTCGACCCAAGATTGTTCAACTTTGACCGTGTCTTTGACGAACGAGCTAGTCAAGAGCAAGTGTTTGAAGAAGTCTCCGAGCTTGTTCAATCTGCTCTCGATGGTTACAAGGTGTGCTTGTTTTCTTACGGTCAAACTGGTGCGGGTAAGACGTATACGATGCTCGGCCAAGGTGAAGGAGAGCGCCAAGGCATTGTGCCGAGAGCGGTTGCCAAGGTGCTCGAGCAAGCGGATGTTCTTCGCGCCAAGGGTTACGAGTACACCATGGAAGCCAGCTACGTGGAGATTTACAACGAGCAAATTCGTGATTTGTTGTGCCCAGGTGCGATGCACAGCGAGAGACACAGCATTGTCAACGCTCCGGAGGGTGGCTGCCCGACAGTGACGGGTGTGGTTCGCGAGGAGGTGACTTCAGTATACGAGGCGACGAGCTTGGTTCGCAGAGCGATGAAGGCCAGAGAAGTTGCAGAGACGGAAATGAACGCCAACTCTTCTAGATCTCACACTCTTTTCTTGTTGTACATCACTGGCGTCCATCAAGCCACCGGTCAAACGCTGACTGGGTGCCTCAACCTCGTCGATTTGGCTGGTTCTGAGAGGACTAAGAGAAGCGGAGCGCGGGGTCAGCGCATGACGGAAGCATGTGCCATCAACAAGAGCTTGTCGTGCTTGGGTGATGTGTTTGCTGCGGTTGGTCGTGGCGATAAACACATTCCTTATCGCAACAGCAAGCTCACGTACTTGCTCGCACCGTGCTTAGGAGGTGAAGGCAAGACGCTGATGGTAGTCAACATAGCTCCAGATCTGGACAGCGCAGAAGAGTCCATGTGCTCTCTTAGATTCGCATCCACCGTGAACCAGGTGGAATTAGGAAACGGCAAGAAGGCCAAACGCAACATTTCACAGAACTTTGCACACCTGACCAATGGTGGTGCGGAAGCGCCCGCGCCGGCGGGTGTCAGCACGAGGACCCGTCGAGCGTCGGCGAGCTCTCTGGCTCTTAGAGACGCAAATGCGGGTTACGATAGACGCTCTTCCGCGGGCTCAAAGAGATCTAACCCATTCAGTCAAAATGAACGCGCACCCAAGACTCGACGCAAGGCTTGGGAGTAAACGGATTCATCATCCGCCCATGTAATTAATACAACGTTTGCAAATTTTCCTCTGTATTACATAAATTTTGTCGAATGCAGAATACACAACTTTCAAGCGACTCTTGATACCCATCGACTCTCACACCCACGCGCGCTATTCAAGCTATCAATCAAGTCTAAAATGCCCGACCACTCCCGTCGTGGAACCTCTCGCGACGCTCTGGCGTCGGCTTTGGAGCTTCGCGTGTGCGTGGTTCAGGCAGCACCGCTTCGTCGTCATCCATCGAACCCAATCCCATCCAGTCAAAGTCCTCCTCTGGATCATCATCCCCGAGCGACGCCGACGCCCGATGATGTCGTGCGGGTGAATTCCTAAAGCTATACGGATACCGCTCGCTCGACGCGACCGCTGACGACACGAGTATCCTATCCTGCAACCGCCGAGCCTTGGCCGCGAGCCTCGCACGCTCCTCCTCCGACACGGCGAGCTCTCTCCGGAGCACCCTCGCCGCCGCCACCGCTTCGTCCCTATCTCGCTCAATCTCCGCTCTCAACTTTCTCTCCGTCTCGATCGACCGCTCCAGCGCCCCGACCTCTCTCTCCAACCGCTCCGCCCGCTCGTTCGAGTCGACGACGCGCTTCAACAGCTCGACCAACTTTGCCTTTTCCCCCGCCCCGAGCGACGCAAAACTCCCCGCGCTACCCGACATCGACGACGTCGGGCCGTCGTTCGATGCGTTTTTCGTCCCCCGAGGCGTCTCGAGGTCGACATCCGCGTCCGAATCGACGACGACGACCGATTCGAGCGCGTCGCTGAGCATTGCGACAGCATTGCCAACGACGGGCTCGGCATCGAGAGATCCCATCGGGGGCATCGCGTCCCGAGTCATAAGACGCGGCACGATGCGACGCGTGTCGTTTTGCGTGTTCCGAATCCCGTTCTCTCGCCCGCGGCGTCAACGAGTGTCGCACAGTCGTACGTTTCCATTCCAACTCCAACTCATTTTCGCTTTTGCGTTGTTTGGGGAAAGGGCCTCACAAGAACGCGCGCGCGACACTTCGTCGTCGAGCGAACGAACGAGCGAGGAGTGAAACGCACGAAAGGAGGTTACGGAACATGTCCGTCTCCGTGAGCGCCGTCGGCGCGGCTGCGCGAGCGAACGCCGCGCTTAAGAATACGAATGCCAACAAGTCCTCGCGCCGCCCTGGAGCGCTGCGAACGCAGCGGCACCGTGAATGTGGCGCCGTCGCGGCGATGGAACGTCGCGTGCGCGCGAACGCAGCGGCGTCCGTGACGGACTCTGTCGATTACGAGGATCTCAGCGATAGGCTCAAGCTTGATAACGTGCGACAGAGTTTGATTCGTCAAGAGGATTCCATCATCTTCGCGCTCATTGAGCGGGCGCAGTACAAGTTGAACTCGCCGATTTACGCGAAGAATGCGACACCAGTGCCGTGCTTCGCGCCGAATGGAGACCGGGCGTCGATGTTGGAGTTTATGCTTCGGGATGTCGAGCAGAGTCACGGTAAAATTCGTCGGTACACGTCGCCGGATGAACACGCGTTTTATCCAGAGGCGCAGCCGCCGCTCGTCATTCCGCCGATCGCGTTCAAGGATGTGTTGCATCCGTGCGCGGAAGATATCAATATTAACGATCGTATTATGTCGATGTACATCGATAACTTACTTCCAGAGATGTGCGAAGGTGGGGATGATAACAACTACGGGAGCGCGGGTTTGTGCGACTTGACGTGTCTGCAAACCATCTCCCGAAGAATTCACTACGGCAAGTACGTGGCTGAATCCAAGTTCTTGGCGCAACCGGAGGAGTACACGGAGTTGATTAAGGCTCAAGATGCGGAAGGCTTGATGGCGCTCTTGACCAACCAAGCGGTCGAGGATCGGGTCGTGCGCCGCGTGGCGAACAAGGCTGCTGTCTTTGGTTCCGACATTAGCGAAGAGATTCCGGAATCCCTCGCCTTGCCGCTCGGTGCGGAATCCTACAAGCTTGCGCCGGAGAAGGTGGGGGATTTGTACTACCGCTGGATCATGCCCATGACGAAGGATGTCCAAGTCCAGTATTTGTTGCGCCGCCTCGACTGAGGAGAGCGCTTTGTTAGCCGTGCGTAAACCTCGCCCACCGTAGACCCGCAGCAAGTTGAGAGATTAAAATATAATAAAAGTACACGTGATGCTATTACAATTTTCGCCACAATCAATGAAATCTAATGCGTTACGCGAAGTGTATCCCCTTGGCGTTAAACTCGGCGAGGAGGCGCAGAAAGTCATCCTGGCTCATTTTGCTGGAGCGCATCTCTCCAAAGCCATCCGTCGCAAGCACGTCTTCTATGAGCTGCTTGACAATCTCCGTGGATGTTCCCACGGTCTCTTGCTCGTCATCGACCTCCATGGAATCTGCTGCAGCGGCGGCAGCCTTCTTCTTGTTCAGCTTTTTATCCGGAACCACTTGCAACGCCTTGTATGTTCGGTAGTTGTTCGTCAAGAGCTCGAGGACATTCTTCGTTCTAAAAATGCCCCCCAGCGTCTTATTCTTACGCCCAAAGCAAAATCTCACGAGACCGTCCCACTCTTTAAAATTGACAGGAATCGGTGGATGTCTCGGTTCCAACCTCACGACGGACGAATCAACCTTTGGCGGCGGTCGAAAGTTATTCTTACCAACCTTTAAAATGTGCTGCGTCCGCGCCAACAGTTGTGTGTTGACGCCCAATCGACAATACAACGAGTCTCCCGGCGGCGCAACGAGTCTCATCGCGAATTCCCGTTGGAACATGAGCGTCGCGCTTCTAAACATCGGCCTGTGCGCCAAGAGCTTGAAAATCAACGGCGAAGAAATCTGATACGGAACGTTGGCTACACACACGTCGAAATACGGCAGGTCCACCTTTAAGAAATCTCCCTGAATGATTTCAAGCTTTGAGTTCCACACCGGATCGTTCTGAACCCGTCTTCTGAGCTCGAGAACCATTCTCGGATCAAACTCCACCGCCACCACCTTTTTACACGTGTCCAAAAGCTTCGTCGTCAGGTTCCCCGTACCCGGACCGATTTCCAGCACCACGTCGGTGCTCTTCACCCCAGCCTTGTCCACGATCGCATTCACGATGGCTGGGTTCTTCAAGATGTGCTGACCAAAGGATTTCAAAAACTGAATCCCTTGATACGCCGACCGGTCCTCACCGCCCCCGTTCGAGCTCTTCCGCACCCCACCGCTCGCCACTCGAAGTCCACCGACGCTCGAGCCGCCGCCCGCGCCTCGGTCTCGCTTTCCCATGTCGAAAAAGTCACCGCCGCCGCTTCCGACGACGACGATCGACCGCCGCGCGGAGAGAATCACAGACCGTGCGAGCGTTGAAATTCGCGCCCGCGATCCCGCTAGCACCGCGATCCCCGTCGTGCCGTCGTCGTCGCGCGCGTCGCGCGTCTCGCAGTGCGCGCAATTCGCTCCGCACCGCACCGCCGCCGTCGCTCGTCCAAAAAGCATCCATCGATCCATCGATCCACGAACGGGTAAAAATATCGATGGTTCCTCCCCGGTGACTCCTTGAAAATCACCGATCGATTTCGGTTCCGGTTTCAATCCGATCCGATCGACGCGCACCCAAGGGAACGTTTCCAAGTTTCGTGTATGTATGTGTCTGTGTAAACAGTCATGAAAACATTAAAAACAGGGTGGCGCTTCGTCGACGCCGACACGCCGACCGATCGGCCCGGTTCGTCAGACGAAAGCGTCGGATCCGCTCGGATCCGCGCGGGTTCCTCGCGCGCCACCGCACCGGTGGTGATTCAACCGGTGGTTTTTTCACCGGTGGTAGGTTCGGAGGGATAGGGATACGTCCGGCGCGCCCGCGGGGCGTCTGCGTTTAAGATTAAGCGACGTCATCGTCGATCTCGTCGCGCTAATCCAAACGAGAGAGTTTTGGGAGCTGGACGGGAGTGGGACGGGTGAGCGCGAGGGCGGTGAGGCACCCGAGGGACGAACGGACGGACGTTGGAGGCGAGATGAGCGAACGTCCGGGGGCGGGTAACGAGGCGACGCGGGAGGGTGAGGACGCTGAAGCGAGAGGGCGACGAGCGGGCGACGAGAGAGCTTTGATGAACGAAGGGGGGAAAGCTGGGACGGCTTCGAAGCCGCAGCAATATAGCCGTAAGGATAAGTCGCTCGGGTTGCTTTGTGAGAATTTTTTAGGGCTCTATGGACGAGGGGAGGAGGAGAATATTAGTTTAGACGACGCCGCGGCTAAGCTCGGGGTGGAGCGTCGTCGCATCTACGATATTGCGAATGTTCTGGAGAGTATCGAGGTTGTGACGCGGCGAGCGAAGAATCAGTACACTTGGCACGGTGTTTGTCGATTAGCAGAGAGTTTGAAAAGGCTAAAGGAGGCTGGCTTGAAGGAGTTTGGCGCAAACTTTGAAGAGCAGGCGCAAGACGCGCAGCAGGCGAAAACCGCGGGCGACGCTCAGGCTACAAAGCAGTCCGACACGGATGGCGAAAACGCCAACGACTCGGACAGAAGCTCTCCCACGGTGACCACGGTGCCGGAGAACGATTCTCAGGGTGAAGCGGGCGGCAATAAGTCTGGAGCCAAGAACTTTGCCGGACAAGGAAGATTTGCTGTTCCAACCTCGCAATATGATGGTAGAAGAGAAAAGAGTCTGGGCCTGTTATCGCAAAAGTTTGTTCAACTTTTCCTCGCGTCCAAGATGCACATTGTCAGTCTCGACACCGCCGCTAAGATGCTCCTTGGCAGCGGTGAGGACGACGCCAAGCTCAAGACAAAGGTTCGTCGTCTGTACGACATTGCCAACATATTGTGTTCTTTGCATTTGATTCAAAAAGTTCATCTCACCGATGCGAGGAAGCCTGTCTTCCTCTGGCTGCGTCGAGAGAACTCCACCGCGGAGCTCATCGCTCAGGGTAAGGGAATGCAGTGGTTCAAAAAGCTTGAGGCGGGAGACAAGGCTCTCATTGCGGCGTCACAACATTTGTCCATGCAGACCAAGACCCCGGGCGCATCCAAACAGACGACAAAGAAGCGTCCGTCGGAATCAAACAAGGCTAATCTCGACAAGAAGCGACCTCGCGGTCGTCCAAGAATACCCGGCGGCGATGGGACGAGCGCGCCAGTCATTCCCCCGCGCTTGGACAACGTATTACTCCCCGAGAACATGCCGCAGTTTCACAACCTCTTGGCGTTCACCACTGCGCAGTTGGCTGCGAGATACCCACTGGACGTCAATGCCGACCTCAACGCCATCATTGCTCAACAAAACTACAACAATGCAAACTTTTTGCAGCAGTTTGCTGCGACGTCTGCGCTGCAAGCTCACGCGGCGCACCAAATGCCCGCGAAAGGTTTTCCCGCGCAACCGATGTCGGCAACCACACTTGACCCACCGCCGCAACCGCACCCAGGGTTTTCCGGCGTCAATCCAGCATGGGACATGTCGGGAATGTCGCATCAAAATGCTCCCATGCAGGATATGATGCGCATGTACGAAGAGTCGATGAATGTCTGGCAAAAATGCGCCGTAGTGAACAACCAAAATCAGAAATCCAATTGATATCATCATTTTTTTATTGTTTCGCTTGATAAACGTTGTAACGCTACACGATTTTATTGCATTCAATCTTCGCAGCTTGGCTTTTATGACGTTTCTTTTACGTTTGAATGCATCACTTACCAGCGACGCGACGGCAAGCATAGCTATCTGGCGCGGCGATGGCGTATCCGCTGCCCAAGATGAGACTGGCTCCGAGAACCATGATGGCTGGTCCATCCCATGCTAGTCCACCGTTTCGTTCGGGCGAGTGGTTCCCAGGATACGCTCGAGCGATCAAAGCAGCCGACGCGTGATTCATTCGTGAAGCTACGGCGCCAGCGCCGAGTCGTATCCAGTGTGTTAGTGCGTTCATCGGCACGGTCATCTAGGAGGCGAGCTGTGACGATGTTGGCCGCGTTTCGTTTTGCTTCGTAACCATCAAATATTCTCGATTCATTGCAATATCATCTAATTAGTTCGAGCGAGCACGCCGAATGATGTGCATCGAATGTATGAAGCATTCTTGATTTTCTTGTCTTTCTTCTATCTCGCTATCACCCTCTCACCCTCTGCATTTGCTCGGTTCAGCGCTCTCCGTCTTCTGTTGCTGCCGACCATTCTTTGAACCATTCTTGCGTTCTCCCCCACCCTCTCCGTTTCGTCCCTTGGACTCTCTCTTACCGTTACTGGTTGCCCCCTTTGCGTTTGGTGCCAAGGACGCCTTCTTCATCTCAACAATCAGAGACTTGCCGTGAAGCTCAATTTGCGCCTCCAAGGCGGCAGTCGCCGCCGCGGGTTCATCAAAATCAATGAAGGCAAACTTGGTTTCGTGCTGCAACTTTGGCGACTTGAGGTTGATTCCCTTGGCACCTCCTCTAATGACACCAAACCTGCCAAACTCCTTCTCAAGGTCCTCCACAGTCGTATCGATGAAGATGTTCTTGATGAAAATGCCGCAGCCCAGTTGCGAGACGTTTGCCTGTTGCTCCGTCTTAGCCGGAGTCGCAGCCGCGGCAACCGGAGTCGCAGCCGCGGCAACCGGAGCCGCAGCCGTAGCGGGAGCCGCGGGCTTCGACTTTGCGGCAGTGACATTCGATTCTCCGGACGCAGCAACGGCAGCCGCAGCCGCAGCCGCGGCCATCATCGCGTACGTTCGCGGTTTGCTCGGATCGCTCTCCGCGGCAGCCGCAGCCTTTTTGCTATCATCAGACTTCTCCTTGGCGCTTTCCGCCGTCTTGGACTCCCCCTCCTCATCACCATCCTTAACCTTTCCAGCCTTGACCGGCTTGGTCTCAGCCTTAACCGCCGGAGCGGCTTGCTTTGAGCCTTGCACCGCGGTGTTCTTGGTCTTTGCCGCGCCCACGTTCACCTTGTCGAGATAACGAACAATGTCGTTGAGCACAAAGAAACCATTCTCTTGAGGAGCCAAAAGGAAAGACTGCACAAAGTTGCGAGCAAAGCTGTCACCTTTTCGTCTCAGGGCACCCGTGACTTGCACCAACACGCCACCCCCGAGTGTGTGCGAGGCATCAATCGACTTGATGTCTGCTTGAGTCTCATCGTAGCCCATGCTCATCACCTTGTTGTGAATATCGCGCTGCGTGCGATACGTCGTCGGCGCGTCGCTCTCCTCACCGTGTTCGCCCCTCACGATGAGCGTCGAATCATTCGTGTAAAACCGGTACAAGACTGCCGGAGACGTGTGCAAAATTGTGTAAAACTGGTTCACAAACGAATTTCCGACAACCTCCGCTGCCGGCGTTGGCGCGCGCGGCGCCGCCATGTACGGCACCACACCGGGCGCCACCATCGCTCCAGACGGATGATACACCAACGTCGGAGCGTGTCCCGCACCGCTCGTGGGAGATCCACTCGCAGAACCGACTTTCTGTCCAGCCGTCGACGTCGACGAAGTGGTCGCCATGACTGTAGACGAATCGAAAACGAAACTCGCCGTCGTTGCGAACCAAACAAAATCAGACAAAAAGGATCAGCCCTCGAACCCTACGTCGCGCACGCGTTACAATCAATCGTCAGTCTCACCATCCATACATCTAGACATACATCCCAGGCGTTTGCGCGGCGCGAACCCCGAACCCTCGCGTCGGTCGGCCTGGGTGTTTTCCACTTTGGACCCTCTCACAACTCCACGGTTCACGACCCGAAGAATACACCAAAAAAAGACACCAGAAAAGGAATCGATTTTCGTCTTCGCGCGCGCCGCGACCAAAGCGTGGTTTTCCAGCCAGCGCGCCGGACAGCCATCCAACCATCCTCTCGTCCGTCCGACGCGCACCCCGCGAACGACGCGCGCGAACGTTGACGACGAGCCCCGACGCATCGGAAAATCATCGATCCATCGTCGCGTGCGAACGAACGTGCGGTGCGCTCCCTCGCTCGCTCGCTCGCTCGCACGACACGCGGTTCGACGCGACGACACGACCGGCGACCCTCGAAGCTTGTTTCCACGAATCGACGGGTCGTGAACCGTAAAATATCCCATGGGTCGTCCACAAAACGGACATCATCCACCGGTGCGTGTCGGCAGCCATCGCAACGCACCAACGCGTCCCGACCGAAACCTACCGACGCCGCGCGCGCGCTCGAATACGCACCTATTCGTTTTTGCCCTTGTAATTTTATGCGTTCGTTTCCCGCCTGTCCCGCGAGGAGCTCCGCGCGTCGCGCACGACGGCGCGTCCTTCGGTGTCGTTCGCGCGTCGCGCACTTCCGCGAGGGCGCGCTCGGGGTGTTCTGGGGAGTGTGCGCGCTCAGGCTGTGTCACTGTTTACGCATACGTTTATTAGAAAAAGAGACACCGCGCACCCGCCCCGCAGCGGTGCGCAGTGAGGACTGTGGAGCTTGTTTGGCGAGAAAACTAACCAAGGATGGATGGACGGACGCGAACGGATGCGTTCGGATCGACGACGACGAAGACGACGACGGCAGGGGTGCGTAAAGTGAGGTTTTTACGTCATGATTACTACTACCGATAAATACAACAATGATAAATAAACGCGAGTGAGAAACTAAGCACTATCCGCGAGGCTGTTCGGTTCGCGCGCTCGCGCGCTCCTCGGGGTTGATTTCCATTTCATCTCATCCGACGGAAGCCAAGTTTCCGACTGATCATGACGACCCGAAATCGGCATCGATCGGTTTTCGACCGCGGCCTCGACCGCGACCGCGACCGCGACCGCGACCGCGACCGCGACCGCGACCACCGCGGCCGCCGAAGTCTGACGCCAAGCGCGCGGACTGCAACGCGGAAATCTCTTCGCTCTCCAACATCTTTTGCGTCGGCACTCGGACCCGCACACTACGTTCATAGCTCGCAGTCATCAAGTTCGTCGTCAATTCGCTCGTCGCGGGACGAGTCGACGAAACAATCGCCCCGGGGAGTTTCAGTCGACTGGCGCCGCGTCCCGTCGGCTTGGCTCCTCTCCCGCGACCGCGACCGCGTCCACCACCGCGTCCACGACCACCGCGTCCGCCGGCAGCGCTACTCTCTCGTTTTCTCTTCCGAGATTCCCACCGTTCGCCCCCGCCTTCGTCGTCATCTTCGGCGTCG
>Ga0181601_10002864_pt1 | contig 14672 bp, 17 predicted proteins | sample 041ome_8_FD_133020 | JGI IMG/M metagenome (GOLD analysis project Ga0181601, IMG submission 133020) | Coastal salt marsh microbial communities from the Groves Creek Marsh, Skidaway Island, Georgia - 041407BS metaG (megahit assembly) | ecosystem: Environmental > Aquatic > Marine > Intertidal zone...
GACGAAGGACCCTTGAATCATTAAAGTTCGCGGCCATCCTGAGTTCCGCGATAGCTCAGTTGGTAGAGCAGAAGACTGTTAATCTTTTGGTCGCAGGTTCGAGTCCTGCTCGCGGAGCCAATTTTCCCCAGCAAATTCATATTTGTAAGAATATTCTCGATTTCTTATCTAGCCGATTTTTTTAAAAATAGACTTTCAACAGACCGCAGAACCGCCTTGAAAGTCAAAATTTCATCTCTTTTTAGTTAGTTAATAGTCAGCATTTACATAGATCACAAAATAAAATGAAACTGTACTACCGATTCAGGGTCAATTTGGGATACAAGTGTGGCGTGTTTTGTCTGTTCCAGTTCTGATGTACAGTTATTCAACCTCATGATCTTTCGGTAGTTAATATATTAGCCCCAGCATCAAGTATGTGTGTTTTAAAAGCTAAAGGGGGGTGCGCGTCTGTTATCAAACTCGAGCTAGGGTTCCATTTCATGAGTTTACTAAGAGCTCGTTTCTCAAATTTGGTCGAGTCAGCTAGAATCCATGTATGTTCCGCCGAGTGAATCATAGATCTGTAGACTTGTGCTGATCGGATCATCACTTCACTCACACCCTCGTAGTCAATCCCAGAAGCTCCGATCACTGCCAGTTGAGAGCTATAGTTGCTCACAGCTTTAATGGTCTCGGCGCCGTGAACTTGTCTTTCTGTGGGTTCTACGAACCCAGGGAGTAAAAAAACTTCAATTGTTTTGGCTGAGGCTAATTCATTCGCAATATCCAAAGATGCGGTAATGACCGTAATTGACATCCCGGTTATTTTCAGCGCTCTTGCGAAATGGAATGTCGTTGCTCCTCCACCGATAAACATAGTTCTGATTCCGTCTAATTGTGAACAGGCATACGATGCGATTTTTGAGCGCTGTTCAACGTTGAGATGTAACCTTTTGTTAAGGGATGGCTCAATGTTGTAGGTTTTGCTTATCGCCCCACCATGAGTTCTTCTGATTTTTCCTTGCAAGTCCAGATCTTTAAGATCGCGCCGCAAAGTTTCTTCTGAAACCATCATTTGAGTCGCCAGATCGTTGACAGTGAGCGCTGGATTGATCTCGAAAGCGGCGATAATTTTTTCTTGTCTTTGGATTTTTTTTGGCTGCATAGATTTCATTTTGAAGTCGTTAGTTCCTGCTCTTTGCCCTAAATAAATTTTTTGAAATGACCGAAATCACAAACTTTTTGTTGAATATCGGTCATTAAGACAATACCATACACTCAACAAGAGGATAGGGAAGTGTTCAATTACGGTTTTTTTTCTTTCGAATCGAAAGACGAGCTACTAAAAAAAGCGGCAGAATACTGGAATCCTGGGAAAGTAAAATTCTGGCTGGATGCAGGCACTCCGATGGTTATCGACCGGCGAGAAGGCTATTTCTTGCATGACATGTCGGGTAAACGGTTAATAGATCTCCATTTAAACGGAGGGACTTACAATTTTGGACATCGACATCCCGAATTAGTAGAAGTTTTGAAATCGGGGCTCGATTATTTTGATATGGGTAATCATTGGTTTCCATCAGTAGCGCGGGCCGCGTTTGCCGAGAAACTAATATCTACTGCGCCCCATATGAAATATGCCATCTTTGGAGCGGGAGGTGCTGAGGCCGTCGAAATAGCTCTCAAGACGGCTAGATACGCAACAAAACGAAAAAAAATCATTTCAATTATCAAGGGTTATCACGGCCACTCTGGGTTATCAGTTGCCACTGGCGACGAAAGGTTTAGCAAAATCTTTTTAGCAGATAGACCTAACGAGTTTGTTCAAGTTCCCTTTAATAATGCCCAAGCACTCGAGGTGGAGTTAGCTAAAGGAGATGTTGCTGCATTTATTATCGAGACAATCCCGGCCACATATGGCTTTCCGATGCCTGACCCCGGTTATTTAAAAAGTTGCCAGGATTTGTGCCACAAATATGGTGCAAAATTTATATCGGATGAAGTGCAGACTGGATTAATGCGTACTGGAGTGATGTGGGGTTGGCAGGGTTATGGGTTGACACCGGATATCTTTGTCTGTGGAAAAGGATTAGGCGGTGGTATTTATCCTATAAGTGCATGTTTAGTAACCGAAGCCTGTGGAGAATGGCAGGTAGAAGACGGAGCTGCCCACATTTCAACAGCGGGTGGATCTGAGCTTGGATGCTTAGTCGGTTACCATGCCCTGGAATTGCTGCAAAGAGAAGAAGTAGTGTCAAATATTGAGTTTGTATCCGCTTACTTTGAATCTGCAATGAAGGAAATGATGCAAAGACATCCAGATCTGCTGGTGGGTGTAAGACAGCGTGGAGTTGTCCTTGGGCTCGAATTTAGTCACCCGGAAGGAGCGGTAGCGGTTTCGAGAGCCCTTTATGAAAATGGTGTCTGGGCCATATTTTCGTCTCTCGACAAAAGTGTGCTTCAATTTAAACCTGGGGTCTTGAAGGACGTAAATTTGTGTCAAGAAATCATGGATAGATTCGACGCTTCGATGCCTCGTGCGAGGCAAATAATAAAAAGTTCAGGGAGGAGGTTGCCTTGATCGCATGTGAAGCGAGGTTACGAACCCCCAACAGGGGGCTCTCGACAGCGAATATGCAACTGTCCAGGGCCAAGTGGGCGTCTGAGTATTTTGGTAAATGCCATGGTGAACAGATAATTAATGTTGCTGAGGCTGTAGCTAGAGCTGCTTACGAAAACTCAAAGCTGCTTGCTCAACAAACTGTATCGGAAACCGGATATGGCGTGGTTGAACACAAAATTTTAAAGAACCAACTCTGCACTTTTGAGCTGTTGGACTATTACCGCGACTTGGATCTGATAAGTCATCGAATAACAGATCAATTTATCGAAATACCAAAACCCGCGGGGGTAATTTTTGCTCTGACCCCTGTGACCAACCCGATCGCAACGATTTTTTACAAAGCGATGATCTCGATTTTAAGTCGAAATACGATTCTTTTTAGTCCTCACCCGGCTGCTAAGAATGTTTCGGTAGCAGCTACAAAGATAATTTCGGAAGCTGCCGTTGCTGCTGGTGCACCAGAAGGGATCTTTCAATGTATCGGAGATCCAACTGTTGATCTCGTTGAGAAGGTAATGGCTTCAGAGAATGTTGATGTAATCTTGGCAACAGGAGGTTCATCGATGGTTCGGGCCGCATATTCATCGGGTAACCCTGCGCTGGGAGTAGGACCTGGCAATGCCGTGGCCTATGTAGATGAGACAGCTGATGTAGAATCGGTAGCAGCAGCGCTAGTTGAGAGTAAGAGCTTCGATAATTCCATATTGTGCACCAACGAAAGTATCTGCCTGACGCTGGAGTCAAGTCAGTCAAATATGATTAGAGCATTGAGGAGTGCCGGTGCGCACATTTGTGATGCAAGCGAAACTGACAGACTGAGAGATTTTCTATGGAAAGATGGGATCTTTAACCTTGAGGCAATCGGGCGATCTGCAACTCACATTGCTGATGCTGCAGGCTTAAGAGTTAATCCCGCTACGAAAATTCTCGTTCCAGTCGTTGAAAAGCCAGGCCTAGATGATTTGTTGTTTAGAGAAAAACTTTGCCCAGTGCTTGCGCTGACTTCGGCAGTCGATTTTGCTCAGGCAATTACATTTGCAAAACACGTCTCTCGCAAAGGTGCTGGGCATTCGGCAGCTTTTCATGGTTCTGACATGTCTCGATTAACGCAATTTGCAAGCGCTTTACCCGTTTACCGAGTTGTCGTGAACGCGCCTTGTAGTCAGGCGGCCGCGGGGTTTGGGAGTCATCTTGCTCCTTCATTTATGATAGGAACAGGCTTCGCCGGACGATCATCTATTGGAGAGAATGTGGGCCCGCAACACTTAGTTCACTGGACCAAAGTTGCCCTTCCAACTGGAGGAAACCATTCAGGGAGGTCTAAGGTAATGGACTCAAGTTTTCAGCAGAGCACTTTAAACGTAGAAAAGCCGAGGGAATCACTTGGTCTAGCGGATACTCATAACGAGAGTTCGCTCTCATCGTCAGTAACGCGAAGTGAAATCAGGGATTTGATCCTAGAGGAACTGAAGATTTTGACGAGGAAAAATAATGACTGAAGTACGGGCCTCTATATTTCTGGATCAGTTGCAACCACAAACTCTTGCCTATATTTCCACATGGATGCGAGGGACTCTTCCTCGATCGAGGATGGCCGCTCAGATTATAGAAATTGCACCAGGAATCGACGTAGAGGTGTTAACTGACTTGGTCGTAAAGAGTGCGGATGTCGGGGTCGGAATTTTGGCAGTAGAAAGACAATTCGGTACCTTGCAGTTTCATTCATACTCTGCGGCTGAAGTCCATGCTGGTTCGGCTGCCTTGCTGAATAGTTTTACTCTAGGAAGCTCAGCATTCGCATCGCCCAAAATTTTAGCATCAAAAGTGGTCACTAAATTAGATGACCAACATGCATTTCTAATGAATAGAAACCGTCTTGGTTCTTTGGTGGTTGGCGGAGATAGTATTTATTTGCTGGAGTGCCAACCGGCTGCTTACGCGATTTTGGCTTGTAATGAGGTTGAAAAAGAGTCTCACATGAAAGTAATCGACGTGCGAATGATAGGAGCCAGTGGCCGCCTATACTTAGCTGGTACTGAGGCCGAAATGAGAAATGCAAAGCATATATCTGAAACTGCACTTGAAGCTGGTGGCAAAAATTTGTGAATGACTTGCGATCTGAAATTCGAGCGATTATCCGAGAGGAGTTGGCTGTTTGCGCTGAACAGGCTCGTGTTGAGATAGAGGTTGTGAAAATTTCTAATAATCAGCAACTTCAGGCTTTCGCTTTAAAATTAGTGAAAAGCTGCACTGATAAACTATTTGTTGAAAAAGTGTTATCCGGAAGATTTAACTTTGTACTGGAAGATAATAGTAATCAAAGTCTGCTTGAAAGTAACTTGTCCCCTACGAGTAATAAACAAATTAAATCGGTTAGCAACCTTAAAATATTGTCCGAAAGTGATGTTAATAAGTTTGAGGGGTCTGTTTTAAGGGTCCCTAAAAACTGCTGTATTACGCCTCTCGCAAAGGATGAGGCCGAGCGTAGAAAGATTCGAATAGAGAGGATGAAATGATTCGAGGAATTGTGAAAGGGAAAGTATGGTCGACGAAGAACGTTGGGCTGCTTCCGCCTGGCGGTTTACTCGAAGTGGAGACAAGTACTGGCTCTATGGTTATTGCTTTTGATCCGTTGGGATGCTCTTTGGATGAAGAGGTTTTGATTACTCAGGGCTCAGTAGCAGCAAATTTCTTTAAAGATTCATCAGCGCCGATTGATGCTCTCATCATCGGTTCTATAGATGGAAATAAGGTGTCTAAGACAAATACAAAAGGTGATTCAAATGTCTAATTTAGCTTCTAATTTAGCTTACGGAATGATTGAGACCAAGGGATACGTGCCAGCCTTGACAGCGGCCGATGCAATGGTCAAAGCGGCTAATGTTGAAATAATCTCAAAAAATGAGGTTGGAGGAGGACTGGTTTCAGTAATTGTTAGTGGTGATGTTGGAGCTGTGAAGGCTGCAACGGAAGCTGGCTCCCATGCTGCTAGTCAAGTTGGTGACGTCATAGCAGTTCACGTGATTCCGCGTCCTCACCCGGATTTAGGTAAACATTTTGACGCGATCAAGTAGCTAGGTTTCGAGAGAATTAGGAAGTAAGAGTTTCTATGACGGATTTACGCGTTTACATAATGCTGGAAGATTTGCAGCCTCAATTCGCTGCTTACTTTTCATCTCCGATGAGGGCGCGAGCGTATCCGCCTCGACGAGGTCAGCATTCACTGATCATAGAGGTGGCTCCAGCCCTAAGTATTCACGAGATCGCCGATCTGGCGCTTAAGGCCGAAAAAGACCTAGAGCCCGGTATTTTATTCACGGAACGACAATTCGGTCTGTTAGAGCTTCATAGCGATTCGTTAGATCGCCTTAAGAGAGCAGGGGAAGCAATTCTGACTGGTATTGGCATCAAGGCCTCGGACCAAAAGTCCCCTACGATAATATATCAGAACTTAATCGAGGATCTCTCTGACCAGCATGCAATCATCATGAATAGAACCCGCGACGGGGCTCTGTTGGTGCCAGGGACATCTATGCTGATCTGTGAGGTTGAGCCAGCCCTTTTTGCTTGCGTTGCGGCTAATGAAGCAGAAAAAGTAGTAACTGACTTGAACATACATGATGTTCAGATGATGGGGGCGACTGGGCGATTGTGCATATCTGGTAGCTCCCAACAAATGAAAAAAATTCAAAAGCGCATAAATCAGGTCTTGAAGGAAATAGGATCATGATCTAGCACTTATGGATGTGATTTGAACAAATCTAATTCTGAATTAGTGTTCAATGAACAGTGGCGACGTCCACCGATTATGATGATAAAAATAATGGAGATTCATATGAAAAAAATCACAAGACGAGAATTTATTGCTAGCACAGCTGCTATTGGAGGTGCGATGGCGCTTGCTCCTTTCGCGCCTTCGGCGTGGGCAGCTAGAAATGACCAACTAAATATTTTATGTTGGGAAGGCTACAATTCTGACGAAGCTTTGGGACCTTTTCGGAAGCGCAATCCGGGAGCTTCGATAAGAGCTGAAAGTGGCACATCAGATCCAGATATGATTAATAAACTTAGGGCTGGCGAAGTTAACGTTTGGGATCTTATTAACGTAAACCAACCATGGGCTCGTGATCAGCTTTATCCAGAGGGTTTGATCAAGCCACTCGACAAGTCGCGTTTTGAAAAGCATTTTGACTCGATGTTGCCTGAATTCAAAAATTATCCGCTTTCTTATGCGTCAGATGGAGCATTAATTGGATTGCCACAACGTTATGGCCCATTCAGTTTTGTTGTAAATACTGACAAGATTAGTCGAAAGATGGCTGAAGACGAAGGATGGAATTTGTTTCTCGACGCCTCTATGCAAGGTAGATACGGAGTCCTCACTTATGATAACTGGAACGTGATTCACATGTGTTTGACCGCAGGGCTGGATCCTTTCTCTCCCGTTACAGGCGGTAATCTCAATAAATTTAAGGAAACAGCGGAAAAAATATTTGGTGGAGCCAAGTTGTTAACAGATGACTTAGTAGCAATGAATACAGCCTTGATAAACGGTGAGATAGATGCATATTTTACGGGAGGCACCTACACAGCTTCGCCAGCTCGTTTCGATGGGGCCAATAATATCCGCGCCATAACGCCTAACAGTGGACCCGTGAATGGTAAGGGAGGGGTCGTATGGATTGAGTTGACCTCTCTTGTTAATAATCCCGATCCAAGTTCCTTAGCGGAAGATTTTTTGGAATATGTTCAGGAACCTGATGTAGCAAAAGCAGTAGCGTTTACTGAAGGAACTTATAATCCGGTTAGTCAAATGGGCAACCCAAAAGTGATGGCTAAGTTTGATAAAGACGAGCTCGATGCTATCCAGATGGACTCATTAGAGGAGGAGATGGAAAGGTCTCTAGATTATCAAGTCGTAGCTTCATACGATGCTCTAATCGATATTTATACTAAAGCACGTCGCTCGTAACGAGCGTAGGTGACTTCTCTGCCCAGAGAAGTCACCTTAGGATTTGGAGATTTGGATGCTTGACGATTCATTTTTGTCATTCAGAAATGTGGCGAAAAAATACGGCTCTTTTTCAGCAGTAGATGATGTCTGTTTAGAGATCGATGAAGGTGAGTTCTTCACGATTGTTGGTCCTTCAGGCAGTGGAAAATCCAGCTTAATCAGGCTCTTAGTGGGAATGGATGAGATTTCTTCAGGAGAAATTTATTTAAGAAATCGAAGAATAGACACAGTTCCCGCCAATCAACGTCCTACATGTATGGTGTTCCAGTCGCTTGCCTTGTTTCCACATATGTCCGTCGGAGAAAATATTGAGTTTTCCCTGCAGCTAAAGAAAATTGGTAAGAGGGAGTGTAAAACCAGAGCACTTGAATTACTAGAGCTCCTGCAACTTCCCCAAAATTTCTATACCAAAAGGATAGCCCAGTGCTCGGGTGGTGAACGTCAGCGTGTAGCTCTCGCAAGGGCCTTGGCTTTTGATCCTGCTATCTTGGTTTTCGATGAGCCTTTGTCAGCGCTGGATTATCGTTTACGAAAGACATTAGAGAAAGAATTAAAAGACCTGCATCAGCGAACAGGAAAAACATTTATCTACATTACTCACTCCCTTGAGGAGGCAATGGTGATGTCTGATCGTATTGCAATAATGAGTAACGGTAAGTTTGAGCAAATTGCGACCGCGGATGTGATTTACAGCAAACCAAAAAGCAGGTTCGTAGCTGAATTCATGGGTGACGTAAATCTTTTCAAATTTACCTTCGATGAAAATGGGTCGGTTGTGAGTCCGGGTTTAGATATCGATTCCGAGGTCCTCAATCGCTTGAGTCCGGAGTGGGATAACGGATATATCATGATTAGGCCTGAGACGTTTGTTTTCGATTCGAATGATAGGAGTATGTCTTCAATTACAGGGCGCCTGAAGCAGGAGTATGAGCTGGGTTCTCGTATTCAATACTCGGTCGAACTTGATTCAGGAGATATTGTCACGGTCGAGAAACTCCGTGAAGATCGATTGAATGCAAACCTTGGAGAAGTCGTTACTCTGTATTTTCAAATTGAGAATTGTCACTTAATTCCGGGATGATCGATGGAAACTTACAATCGAAAAATGGGTTTGATCTCGGCTTTACCATTAGCCTGCGTATTATTCCTAGCCTTCCTCGCACCCTTAGTCGTTGTAGCTGTTTTTTCTGTAATGCCAGCGAAGGTGTTTGGCCTCTTGCATATGCCCGACTTTTCTGCATACGCAGTTTTTTTTGAGCAGGGTTATTACCGTTCTCTTTTGTGGTCACTAGGAATGGCCTTCGTCTCCACTTTTATCCTCTTCATGCTGTGCTGGCCGCTGGCATTTGCGATGGTGAAGATTTTTGGCCGATTCACAACTGTCATTACGGTCGCCGTTGTTATGAGCCTCTTTGTTTCTGAGAATATAAGACTCTTCGGATGGGTTTTAACTTTAATGAAGGGTGGTCTTTTTGAGGGTTATTTTAGGCTTTGGACAGGAATTGGCTTCGAGAGCCCGTTATACGATGTTCCAGTAATAATCTTTGGACTAGTGTACGTTTACCTCCCTTTCATGCTTTTTCCACTGGCTCAAGGTATCGCCATGGTATCCGATGATTTGAGGCAGGCAGCATTTGATTTAGGTGCGACCAGAATTCAGGTGTTATTAAAAATCGATCTACCTTTGGCTGCTCCTGGAATAGTTGTTGGCTGTTTACTGAGTTTTGTTCTCGCAGCGGGAGCTCTAGCTGAGAGTAAAATATTGGGTGGACAGGCGGTTATTGCAATAGCGGATGATATCGAGACCGCGTTCACATTTGGTCAAAATTGGCCTTTGGGTGCAGCGCTTTCGATGATCCTTATTCTTATTATTGGGGTTCTTGCACTTATAGGTATTAGTCGTGTTGATTTGGATAAAATTATGGGAAGAAAATTCTGATGCGTACTTCTCGAGCGATGCGCATTTGTCTCTATGCCTACGGGTGTTTGTTGATAGTCTTTCTGTATTTGCCATTGGTATCTGTTGCGTTCGCTTCTGTATCTAAAGCCCGCTATTTGACTTTTCCAATAAAGAAATATTCATTTAAATGGTATTCAGTTGCGCTTGAAAGTAGCACGGTATCCGAGCTTTTTGTAACCTCATTGACTATAGCTTTGGTAGTGACAGTTTTCTCCTTGATTATAGCATTTTTCGGTGCTTTGGCTTTTGCACGTTACGATTGGCGTTTTAGAACTTGGTTCCAAAAATTGATTCTATTGCCAATATTTTTTCCTCAGACGGTTCTAGGGTTGGCGCTCTTAATGTGGTTTAACTCAATTGGGGTTATTCCATCTTGGAAAACAGCAGTTGTCGCGCATCTGGTTTGGATAGCGCCAATCGCGACATTGATTGTTGCAATACGCGCTTATAGTTTCGATCCGGCTCTCGAGGAAGCCGCTAGAGATTTAGGAGCGAATACGTCAACGATATTTAGAACTATTACTCTACCGCTATTGATGCCAGGCCTAATATCAGCTGGGCTATTCGCATTTTTACTGAGCTGGGGTAACTTTCCTTTGTCGTTGTTCACAACTGGGGCTGATTCAACATTACCCGAATGGTTGTATGCAAAGATGGTTTCAGGGTACTCGCCGTTAGTACCAACACTTGGAGTAGCGTCGATCGTTGCTTCCCTGACAGTAATTGGTGCAACCTTAACCCTCATTAGAATTTTCCGCATGACTAGAGAGTAACCGGTAATAAGGAGAAAAGTATGCTTACTTCTGTCAAAGGTAAAAGTGTCATCGTCACGGGTGGCTCTAAAGGTATTGGTAAGGGAATAGCCTCTGTTTTTGCAAAAAACGGTGCGAAGGTTACGATAACGGCGAGAGGGCAAGTCGCTCTAGAGCAAGCAGCAGCGGATATTCCTGGTGACGTTTCCTATACACTTTGTGATGTCTCAGACTGGACTTCGGTACAGGAGATGATGGCAGAGGTAGCGACTAAACAAGGTGGAGTAGATATCGTTTGTGCGAATGCGGGCGCATTCCCTCAAACCAAAATTGTTGATATGGATCCGGAAGATTGGAATCGAGTGATGGACACTAATCTGCTTTCCTCTTTTTTATGTGTCAAAGCGGCGATTCCTTATTTTGAAAAGCAAGGTAAAGGGCGTGTCATATTGACGTCATCGATAACCGGTCCGATTACTGGCTTTCCCGGTTGGTCTCACTATGGTGCGTCAAAATCAGGCCAACTTGGATTTATGCGAACTGCGGCTATGGAGTTAGCCAGATACAACACCACCATTAACGCAGTTATGCCTGGAAATATTTATACGGAAGGCCTGCAAGACCTCGGACAGGAGTACTTGGATACCATGGCTGCGTCAATTCCCTTAAAGCGTTTAGGTGCAGTTGAAGATATCGGAAATGCAGCATTATTTTTTGCTTCTGACGAAGCCGCTTACATCACAGGACAACAAATTGTTGTAGATGGGGGGCAAATAATCCCCGAGTCTTTGGAAGCCATTGGCGAGATATAGCGTAAATGCAGGCTAAACTATGAGTGACGAAACTTTAGCGCAATATAAATCGCTTGACCTACTTAAAAGCTTGGCTAACGAAGCCTTGCGATTATGGGACATACCGCGAGACTGTATTGCAACGCTAATCAATGTCTCTGAAAACACGACTTATATTGTCGAGAATAGCGATGGTTTCAAAGCTGTCTTAAGAGTCCACAGAGAGAATTATCATTCTCAACGAGCCATTGAGAGCGAATTAGCGTGGTTGGATGCCTTGGCGGACAGTCAGGCTGTTTTGACTCCAGGATATTTTGTTGGTTTAGACGGTAGTCCTGTTCAGCAGGCATGCATTGCAGGAATAGCTCAACCAAGGTATTTGGTGCTATTCAAATTTGTTGACGGTGACGCACCTTCAGAACATGAAGACATAGTAAAGAATTATGAAGAGCTCGGAGCGATTGCGGCTGCTTGTCATAATCATGCATTGGGTTGGAAAAAACCATCTAGCTTTGAAAGGTTCAGCTGGGATACTGACGCCATATTTGGCCGAAGTGCCATATGGGGAAATTGGCGGCATGCGCCGGGCGTGGGGCCCACTCAGGTCGTCGTTCTAGAAGAAGTTGAAAAAAAGATCATATCGAGATTGATCTCTTTCGGGAGAGAACCGGACCGTTTTAATCTCATACACGCAGATATGCGATTGGCTAATTTGTTGGTTGGCGAGAGTGGTACCCGATTGATCGATTTCGATGACTGTGGCTTTGGATGGTTTATGTATGATTTTGCAGCAGCTGTCAGTTTTATTGAAGATGATCAACGATTACCGTCATTTAAAGCCTCTTGGTTAAAGGGATATCAGACTATAAGGCCATTAAATTCGGCCGATATTGACGAGATGGATACGTTTATTATGTTGCGGCGGATGGCTCTTCTCGCTTGGATCGGTAGTCATATGGAAGCGCCGGAGCCTCAACAACTAGCTCCTGGATTTGCAGATATGACTGCTGAATTGGGTAATAAGTGGTTGTCGAGTCTCACATGAATTGGAAAAAAGCTTTTAGGAGCTTCTACTACGAAGAAGCGATGGAGCCGGATGATATAGTCCTTAAACCTCAAACTACAGCTTTATTGGTAATTGATATTCAAAATATATACCTCCAGCAACCGGACAGTGACAAAGATAGAATACGTTGGCGACCCTTCCTCGACCGCATGAATGAAATAGTCATACCTAATACTAAGGCCATAATTAAATGGGCGAGAGACCATGATATTGAAGTGATTTTTGCGCGTATCGCTTGTCAGACAGAAGACGGTCGTGATCGGTCTTTGAGTCAAAAAAAGCCGGGGTTTAATAATTTATTACTTCCTAAAAATGGTTTGGATAGTCAAATTATCCAAGGATTAGAGCCGCAAAATGACGAGATAGTCGTCGTAAAGACTACTGACAGTGCCCTAACGGGAACTAACTTAAGATTGATACTTCATAACTTAGGGATAGAGGATGTAATCGTTACGGGGATTTTCACAGATCAGTGTGTGAGTTCTACAGTAAGGTCATTGTGCGATGAGAGTTTCGGTGTCGTCGTGGTTGAGGATTGCTGCGCAGCCGCAACTGACCGATTGCACTGCGCTGAATTGGAAATAATAAACATGATTTATTGTCATGTAGTTAGTTCGGAAGAGTTGAGGGAATTTGTGAATTAACTCGTTTTATCTGATTCAGTCGAAGCGCGTAAACTACCTGTTTAGTGCGCTCATCGAACTAGCGAATTCTCTTTAGTATGACTGACGAAAAGTACATTTAGCGGTCGCAGGTTCGAGTCGTGCTCGCGAAGCCAATTCCTTTACAAGCCCCGCATATCGAGTTCTCAGCAACAGCTGAAACAGACTGTTAGCACCCTCTAAATTGATGTAGCCTTGAGATTCTGGTTAGGAAGGACGCTACTCTTTTTTCTGATTTTTTAAACTGATAGAGAGAGGACCATATATGAAATCACTGATTACGTTGCTCTTGGTTACTTTGCCTGACATTGCTCTTGCTCACGCACCGGAGGGTGCTGGCGGAGGGTTCATGACAGGCTTCTTGCACCCCATCCTTGGTTTTGATCATCTAGTCGCGATGGTTGCAGTCGGACTGTGGGGAGCTTTCCTTGGGGATCGTGCAATCTGGACCTTGCCGATTGTGTTCCCAACCATTATGGCGGTTGGGGCTGCAATCGGCATCATGGGTCTCGAGATCCCACTAGTTGAGTTTGTGATTGCCCTCTCTGGCGTCGTCCTTGGTATATTGATAGCAGTTCGAGTTCGGGCGCCGCTTGCCATTGCCACGGTTCTTGTTGGCATTTTCGGTATTTTTCACGGTTACGCCCATGGCCTTGAAATGCCTGAACAAATCAGCGCGATTACCTATAGTGCTGGGTTCGTGATCGGGACAGGCCTTTTGCACATGGCTGGAATTGGACTTGGATTCGCGACCCGGCTTCCACGTGGCGAGTTATTAGTACGCGGTTGTGGCGGAGTTATTTCGGTCATCGGTTTGACCTACCTTGTGGGTTAAAGCGCTTTTAGTTTTGAGTGCGTGTGCCTCGCCGCAATTGGTGTGGGCACATGCGCTTGGCACCGATCCAACTGTGATCGAACGGATCGACGCGGGCTTGATGCTTCCCTCAGAGATCAGTGCTGTTTGGATATTTTGGCTCTTGTTTGGATTATGGATCGCTCAAAATCTAGACCGTATTCCATACTTCTTCATTGGCAGTGGTTCTGGAATCCTGTTGGCGACTGTCATTGGGCCACTTCCTTTCGATACCTCGCTCCTGGCTTTATTCGTTGGTCTTGCGATCGCCGCTTGGCTTTGTTTAGGTCGGTCTAGTAATGGATGGCTTGCTGCTATAGCGCTTGTTTCGATGGGCGCATTATCGATGTCGATGGTTTTTTCAGTGCATGCTGATTTATCAACTGATCTATTGATTCGATCGATTGCTGCTATCTCGATGGGATTCACCGCAAGCTTTTTTGGGGGTCTTTTTAAGCAGATCAACGAGTGGTTTCCTAGGCAAACGCCAATTGGTATCCGCATTTTATCGAGTTGGATGGTGGCATTGATCGCGATTCAACTTGCGATGAGCACGCTTGCATCATGAGTCATGATGCGTCGTTTCCATTTCAAGTTGTTTCTGACTACGAACCGGCTGGAGATCAACCGACTGCTATTAAAACGCTCATTGAGGGCGTAGAGGCAGGACTTGCCCATCAAACGCTCTTGGGTGTCACAGGCTCAGGTAAAACGTTTACAGTTGCAAAGGTGATTGAGTCGATCAAACGTCCAACCATCGTCATGGCTCATAACAAAACGTTGGCAGCTCAGTTATACGGAGAGTTTAAAGAATTCTTTCCAAATAACGCGGTCGAATACTTTGTATCTTATTACGACTACTACCAACCAGAAGCGTATGTTCCATCCAGTGATACCTTTATCGAGAAAGATGCCTCGATTAATGATCACATCGAGCAAATGCGCTTGTCGGCGACGAAGGCACTACTC
>Ga0181601_10002877_pt1 | contig 14648 bp, 14 predicted proteins | sample 041ome_8_FD_133020 | JGI IMG/M metagenome (GOLD analysis project Ga0181601, IMG submission 133020) | Coastal salt marsh microbial communities from the Groves Creek Marsh, Skidaway Island, Georgia - 041407BS metaG (megahit assembly) | ecosystem: Environmental > Aquatic > Marine > Intertidal zone...
AAAAAATTAATAAGTTGTTTTTTAGTTTTTATTGAAAGCAGTGGTGCGGGTGGAGGGACTTGAACCCCCACGCCTCGCGGCGCCAGAACCTAAATCTGGTGCGTCTACCAATTTCGCCACACCCGCACAGTCACTATCTGATAGTGTGGATGGTGATTAACAAAGTTTGCTTCAGAATGTCGAGAGCAAAAACGCACGAAAGTGATTTTTTTTCACAGGTTAAATTTCGATGCACTCCCCAGCATGACTCGGTATACGAGTTGGACCGAATAATAATGGCTCTGTCGAAAGGGCAGCCGAGGCAATGGATGCCATGATCACAAAATGAACGATAAACACAAACTGTAAAGACAGGCAAAAAATCCCCAACTAATTAATTTAGAAACTATCTCCAAACACCACATCGATTCTCGACAACTGTAAAAGTTTTGCGTGGAAACAGATCATTTTTGGATCCAGTATGTGTAGCGTGTTCTGCGTTTTTTTAGGGAAATTAATTCGCAACAGTTTTTATTTCGATTAAAATTTAGTCATCTTGCGCAAAATTTACCACCTAAAGAGGGATTTTGCCGTCATTTTGAGCAGAGCAGCCCCGATCACTAGGCGCAGAACATTCGATGTGATCTACGCCACTTAGGAGTTAATAAGGAGACCAACAATGAAAAAGATTGAGGCTATAGTTAAGCCGTTTAAACTGGACGAGGTGAAAGAAGCTCTTCAGGACGTTGGTGTTCAAGGTTTGTCTGTGATCGAGGTCAAAGGCTTTGGCCGTCAAAAGGGCCACACAGAATTGTATCGGGGTGCCGAATATGTCGTCGATTTTTTACCGAAAGTGAAAATCGAAGTCGTTTTAGACGATGATCAAGTTGACGCGGCCATCGAAGCCATCGTAGACGCAGCCAAGACAGAAAAAATCGGAGATGGCAAAATTTTTGTCAGCCCTGTGGAACAAGCTCTTCGCATCCGCACCGGTGAAAGCGGTCCGGACGCCCTTTAATTCAACAGTTTTAAGATAGAGAGGAACAAAACCATGAGCGCTAAAGACTTGCTCGCAATGATCGCTGACGAAGGCGCGGAATATTTGGATATCCGCTTTACTGACCCTCGCGGCAAACTCCAGCACGTAACTGTGATGTCAGATCAGGTTGATGAAGACTTCATCGAAGAAGGCTTTATGTTTGACGGATCATCTATCGCAGGTTGGAAATCAATCGAAGCGTCAGACATGAAATTAATTATCGATACAGAAAGTGCATATGTTGATCCGTTCTACGCAGAAAAAACAATTTGTGTCCATTGTTCAGTTGTTGAACCAGACACTGGAGAAGCATACGAGCGCGACCCGCGTGGTACAGCGCTGAAAGCGGAAGCTTACCTTAAGTCGTCAGGGATTGGTGATGCGGCATTCATGGGTCCAGAAGCAGAATTTTTCCTATTCGACGATGTGCGCTTTCAAAACTCAATGAATAAAGTAGCTTTCGAAGTTGACGCAATTGACGCAGCTTGGAACACAGATACAGAATACGAAATGGGCAACACGGGCCACCGTCCGGGTGTCAAAGGCGGCTATTTCCCTGTAAACCCTGTGGACGATGGCCAAGACATCCGCTCAGAAATGCTATCAACAATGAAGCGTTTGGGCATGAAAGTTGACAAGCACCACCACGAAGTGGCGTCGTGTCAGCACGAATTGGGCCTGATCTTTGACAGCCTCACAAAACAAGCGGACGAGCTGCAGAAATACAAATACGTCATCCACAATGTTGCACAAGCCTACGGCAAATCAGCGACATTCATGCCAAAGCCGATCGCAGGCGACAACGGCACAGGGATGCACGTCAATATGTCCATCTGGAAAGATGGTAAGCCATTGTTTGCAGGCGACAAATATGCGGATTTGTCTGACGAAGCACTATACTTCATCGGTGGCATCCTAAAGCACGCGAAATCGCTAAACGCCTTCACAAACCCATCAACAAACTCTTACAAGCGTTTGATCCCGGGGTTCGAGGCACCCGTGATGTGTGCCTATTCTGCACGTAACCGCTCAGGCTGTGTTCGTATCCCATGGACAGAGTCACCAAAAGCAAAACGCGTGGAAGCACGTTTCCCAGATCCCTCTGCAAACCCTTACCTATGTTTCGCAGCACTATTGATGGCTGGCCTAGACGGCATCAAAAACAAAATCCATCCTGGCGAAGCAATGGACAAAAACCTATACGATCTTCCTGCGGAAGAGTTGGCCGAAATCCCAACAGTTTGTGGTTCACTGCGCGAAGCGATGGAAGCACTTCAAGCAGATTACGAGTATTTGACAGCAGGTGGCGTATTCACCAAAGATCAAATCGACGGTTATATCGACCTAAAAATGGAAGAAATCGAAACATACGAACACACACCACACCCAGTGGAATACAGTATGTACTACAGCTGCTAATTCGCAGTCTGATCGATACAGAAAACGCTCCGTTTCGCGGGGCGTTTTTTTATAGAAACGACTTGGTATTTGTAAGTAAATAGATCAGAGTTGCCCCTATAGCAAAGGGTCCAACACTCCTAACCCAGCAACAAAGAGTGTTCTGCGTGATAGTCTTCAAAGGCACGTGTGAAACGATTTGCATTGGCAATCACATCCTGTCAAAAGTTCATATAGAAAAAACTGACTGACGTTTAATACGAAATTCATGCAAATAAGTTTTTGGAGTGCGCATTTGAAACTGTACAACCGCCGCATCTTGGTGACCCGGTTAGGCCTGGGTATTGCCACAAATTGCGCATCACGGTTATAGGGCAATTCGGCCCCTATCATATCAAATTGAAACGACGACCATAGGGGGAATTCCCCTGATTTTTACCGCACCCAAAGATAAGTCATCATGATGCAACCATCCACATCTACCGCATCCCGTCCATGCGGCGTTTCATCGTAGCCTGTTTCAATCAGTATCTACTTTAATGTGTCTGACGTAGCCGGTGTTAACCAATACACCATCGCGACTGCCCCGCATAAAATGCGTTTCATCCTTTTTATCCCATCTCTCCGATCACCAAGAGACAGCGTAATCGAGGGGGATTACACGATGCAATAGTGTAAATGCGTTTGGCTATGCACCGAAAAGTTGAACATCTTGGGCTTTCGGCTCTCGCTCAGGCCTGAGTATCCACAACAAATGTATGAATACCGAATACGACCGCGCGAGTATTGGGCAGGCGGATAAGGGTTTGACGTTCGCTGCGTAAATAGCGTGCAGCGTGGCGTTCCTCGCCCGGGCGGCGGGCATGCATGCTGCGCGGTTGAAACAGGGCGGGATCTGCGTAGCGCAATTTATTAAATCGCCACAGTGGGCGATCCACCTGAATGCCATCTAACAGGCGTTGAACCCGTTTTGCGATTTGATCGTCATAGGGATCAACAGGATCATGAATACCAACCAAACCACTCATAAATTTTTCCGCCAACAGCCAGCTGGCCGGAAAACACAAGACGGCCGCCGTTAGAACATGTTCCTCCCCCCGATGCTCCATGATGGCAAAATCATTTTGTGCGATCTGCCCCATGCATCCCATCGGGTCGTCATAATCCACAGGCACACACCGCCCATCAGGGGTTTGCACCACACCGCCCATCTGCTGCATCGCCCCTTTGCGGGTGAAAAACTCCAACACCTGCCCCAACAATTCCCGTGCAGCAGGCATGGCGGCGGGGTCAATTGCAATCACCTGATCCCGTTTGGTTGTAATCAATTCCTGACGCAGCGCCATCTGCGCAACATAGGCATCATCAATCATTAACCAATGATAAGGGTCCAATGGTGATATACCGGGGAGTGGTTTTTCGGATGAGGCGTCAAACGGGATGGATTTTTGTAATATCATGATCACATGCTTTGAATTTATCAGGTCACTTCTGAGCTTGACCCGACTAAACGCATTCTGCAACTGATCAAGTTCAGCGTATGAAAATTAAGTCATATTCACGACAAAAATTTCGTCGTTTTTTGACGGTTCTGCATAATGCCTTCGATTCACGATGACAAAAGACCTATTCGGAGTTTTGATATGAACGATCACTTCCGCGACTACCGTAAAATTGATCCAACCCGTGGTGCCACGCTGGATGATGGGTCACCCAATGATAACAACCGCGTTGAAATTGGACCAACCCAGTTGGCCTTTCGAGAGTGGGAGGATGCGGGGTTGCAGCCGCCCAATCTAGAACGGATGCGCTCATATCGTTGGAAACGGTTGACACAACATATAGTTGATCGTGGATATGGTGGATTGTTAATGTTTGATCCGCTGAACATCCGATATGCGACCGATAGCACGAATATGCAGTTGTGGAATACACATAACCCATTTCGTGCGGTTCTACTGTGTGCGGATGGGTACATGGTGATTTGGGATTACAAAAACTCTCCCTTCCTGTCGGAATTCAATCCATTGGTGCGCGAACAACGTTCTGGTGCGGATTTATTTTACTTTGATCGTGGCGATAAGATTGATGTGGCCGCAGACGTATTTTCAAACGAAGTTCGCGTGTTGATGGAAGAACACGCAGGCGGTAACAAACGGCTTGCGGTTGATAAAATCATGCTGCACGGCCTACGCGCGCTAGAAGCGCAGGGGTTTGAAATTATGGAGGGCGAGGAGGTCACCGAAAAAGCGCGTTCCATTAAAGGTCCAGATGAAATTTTGGCGATGCGCTGTGCCTCGGTTGCTTGTGAAAATGCCGTGGCCGAGATGGAGCGGATCACGCGCCACGACGTCCCACTTGGCAATATGAGTGAGGACGCCATTTGGGCGGTGCTGCACGCCGAAAACATCAAACGCGGCGGTGAATGGATTGAAACAAGGCTTCTGGCCTCGGGTCCACGCACAAACCCGTGGTTTCAGGAATGCGGTCCTCGCATTGTGCAAAATAATGAAATCGTCGCTTTTGATACGGATTTGGTGGGATCATATGGCATTTGCGTGGATATCAGCCGCACGTGGTGGGTTGGGGATCAGCCACCCCGCTCAGATATGGTATACGCGATGCAGCATGCCCATGAACACATCATGAACAATATGGAAATGTTGAAACCGGGCGTGCATATGCGCGATTTAACCTTTAATGGTCACAAACTGGATGATCATTTCCAAAAACAGAAATACGGATGCATGATGCACGGTGTTGGCCTGTGTGATGAATGGCCACTTATCGCCTATCCAAGCAACTTTGTCGAAGAAGCTTATGATTACCCGCTTGAGGAAGGCATGGTGCTGTGTGTTGAAGCATTGGTCAGCCCAGAGGGTGGTGATTTTTCCATCAAACTGGAAGATCAGGTGTTAATCACCGAGGATGGGTACGAAAACCTAACGAAATATCCGTTCGATCCTGTTTTGATGGGACAGGCCTAATCTAAAGCACGGATCAGCAGTGGCTTTTCTTTGGCCCAGTCTTCACTCTCGCTGCGGCGCGTTCGCGCAACGGCGATTTTGTCACCCCTGATTAAAACAATGTTCAAACGATCTGCGCCCCCTTCCAGATGCAGGATCGCATGGGTTGTTACTCAATAAGACCTATGCGGTTGAAACCCGTCGATATCATTTAGAATTTGCATCAGATGGCGAAAGTGGGATCGTTTCAATAACTCGCCCTCTTTCGTATAAATGCAAACACGGTGTTCCAGGGCCGGAACACGAAGAATATCCTAAACTTTAAGTGTTTGATCCCCCAAAACCATGGTTTCGATACGCTGAGTTGCAACGCGTTTTGCGATGATCGGCACAAACAAGTAATAAAACAGCCATTCAAAAATAACCAAGCGGATCAAAACCACCGGATTCATTTCATGCACACGATTAAAGTTTGGAACATCATACGGCTCTAAAATCGGCGCCATCCACACAACAAATGTGACGATGATCAGAACAATCAAAAATATCCAGAATAGCGGACATTAAACGAATTTGGACCAGTTTATTTTCAGCGTATATCCTTTTGGGCCACAGAATTAATACCTAAAGTTAACCCGTAAAATGGCGAAAAATCAATGCAATGGGTGAATTGACGCAGAATGTTGCATCGACTTGCCCAATTTTACAATCAGGGGTAAACGGGATCAACCCACACGTTACGAAAGGTAATCTCATGATCCCCCGTTATTCGCGTCCTGACATGGTACAAATCTGGTCACCAGAAGCAAAATTCCGCATTTGGTACGAGATTGAAGCTCATGCCTGCGATGCGATGGCCGATCTTGGTGTTATCCCACGCGAGAACGCCGATGCGGTTTGGAGGGCAAAAGACGTTGAATTTGATGTAGCCCGTATTGATGAGATTGAGGCTATCACAAAACACGACGTGATCGCGTTTTTAACCCACCTTGCCGAACATGTCGGATCAGAAGAGGCGCGTTTTGTGCATCAGGGCATGACCAGTTCGGATGTTTTGGACACATGTTTCAATATCCAGCTTGTGCGCGCAGCTGACATTTTGCTCGATGATATGGATCAACTTTTGGCGGCGTTGAAACGTCGCGCGCAAGAACATAAAATGACCGTGCGCATTGGGCGCAGCCACGGCATACACGCCGAACCGACAACAATGGGCCTGACATTTGCACGGTTTTATGCGGAAATGGATCGCAACAAACGCCGTTTGGAAACTGCACGTGCAGAAATCGCAACAGGCGCAATTTCAGGCGCAGTTGGCACATTTGCCAACATTGATCCTCGGGTTGAGGAACATGTCTGTGCAAAATTGGGCCTAGAGCCGGAACCGATAAGCACCCAAGTCATTCCACGCGATCGTCACGCGGCGTTTTTTGCGGCCCTTGGCGTTGTGGCAAGTTCGATTGAAAACATCGCAACCGAAGTGCGCCACATGCAGCGCACCGAAGTGTTAGAGGCCGAAGAGTTCTTCTCTAAGGGTCAAAAAGGTTCTTCTGCGATGCCGCACAAACGCAACCCTGTTTTGACAGAAAACCTAACAGGTTTGGCGCGTCTTGTGCGTATGGCGGTGGTGCCTGCGATGGAAAACGTGGCGCTGTGGCATGAGCGCGATATTTCGCATAGTTCTGTGGAGCGCAACATTGGCCCAGATGCGACCGTGACATTGGATTTTGCCCTAGCTCGTCTGACCAGCGTGGTTGATAAATTGGTGATCTATCCTGACAACATGTTGGCCAACATGAACAAATTCCGTGGCCTTGTTATGTCACAGCGGGTTCTTTTGGCCCTAACCCAAGCGGGTGTCAGCCGTGAAGACGCGTATCGTTTGGTACAACGTAACGCGATGAAAGTCTGGGAAGAAGGCAAAGACTTCAAAACCGAACTTTTGGGCGATGCGGATGTGACAGCGGCGCTTTCTGTCGCGGATATCGAAGAGAAATTTGACCTAGGCTATCACACAAAACACGTAGACACGATTTTCGCGCGTGTTTTCGGCGAATAATCCTGTTTGGGAAACCTTTCCTTAATTGCTACAATCTAAGCCTTGGGGTGCAACAGTGCCCCAGGTTACATGTCTCAAGACGTCGACATTTTTGACCCAGTTCCCACGCAAGACATTAGCGCCCGCGCCAAAGCGGTCATTGTCATTGCCCTATGTTATGCAAACGGAAATGGCATGGAAGAGGTCAGTGAATTTATCCTAGGCGGATTATCTCAACATATGGCCGAAACCATCCGTGACGAAACAGAGGACCGCAGTGCAGTGAAAACCAAAGAAGGTGAAGCGGCCGTTACCGCGCTTGTGCCAGGTATTCAGGGCCAGATTTCAGCAGGTGAAATCAGTTTTTTGATCTGGACGACGATTAATCCTGAAGCGCCGCACCAACAATTGGCCCCTGCCCTTGCGCCTGAACAAAAACCGCCAATTTGGCCCCATCAAAAACAGGTACCGTTAGGCGGGCCTGTCCATTTGACAACTGTCCGATCGGTTTGAAATCACGCACGACATTCGCATAGCGGATGGTTTTCCCACGGTTTTCGCCGCGTTTGATTTGCACCTCTGCGTTGGGCGTGATCGCCACCGCGATAAGGTCATATGTATCATTTTGCAGTCCATTTGAAACCGCAGATATCAACAACCCCTGCGCAACAGGTGTAATTTTAACAGCGACGGGCATTGTACGTTTTTTCGCATCCATCACGGCCTTGGCCACGTCTATCGGGCGCGACCCGACAACATCCGCGTTACCGTTGATAATCATTTGCGGGGTATAGACGTTCTTTTTCTTCATGCGGTTTGCATAAACGCGCTGACGTTGCGAGTTTTCTGCGCGGCCAAAGATATCTTTCCATCCCATATAGTCCCAATAATCCACATGATAGGAAAGCGCGATGATATCCCGCTCTTGGGCCAATTCACCCAAAACGTGATCTGCTGGCGGGCAGGATGAACACCCTTGGGACGTGAATAATTCGACCACGACCAAGGCACGCTCTGCATGTGCCTGCCCGACGGACAGCATCAACAATGTGATAAGACCTAAAATCGTCGATCGGATATTCATCATGGTGTGCCTAAACTCGTTGCTCAAAAACTACATAGAAGGTTTGCTTCACAATTCCCAATCAACCATTTGAGAGCAATTGTGACAAGCCGTGCAAAAGTGCTGATTGTGACCTTGGCCAAGTCTGGTGATGCCTATCGTCGCATCTGTTGTGATTTAAGGCTGTTTGGTTTGCTTGCTATTGCGAAATTCATTAAATGATCGATACGTTTGTGACCTTTGAAACGGGGCTCTTGCGCCGCAAATCGGCTTTGCATACTTAGGTATACAGAATTAGATATGATTCGATCCGATCTCGTTGGTCGCTGGGTCATATTAGGACTGAAACAGATACGAAAAGTTGAGTTACCCATGAGCTTATACGCTGCATATTTGGAAGAAATTGAAAAACGCAAAGAGCAGGGTTTGGCCCCAAAACCCATTGATGACGCCGCATTGACGGAAGAGATCATCGCGCAAATCAAAGACACGGGACATACGCATCGTGAGCAATCTTTGAAGTTTTTCATCTATAACACACTTCCAGGTACAACCAGCGCAGCAGGCGTCAAGGCAGTGTTTCTGAAAGAAATCGTTTTAGGCCAAACCAAGATTGAAGAAATATCAGTCGATTTTGCGTTCGAATTGTTGTCCCACATGAAGGGCGGCCCATCTGTGCGCGTTTTGTTGGACGTGGCATTAGGCGATGATGCGGATTTGGCAGTGCAAGCCGCAGAGGTCCTAAAGACCCAAGTGTTCCTATATGACGCTGATACAGACCGTTTGAAAGAGGCGTTTAACGCAGGAAACGCCGTCGCAAAAGACATCTTAGAAAGCTATTCAAACGCGGAATTCTTCACAAAACTTCCGGACATAGAAGAAGAAATCAAAGTTGTCACATATATCGCCGCAGAAGGTGATATTTCAACCGACCTTCTTTCACCTGGTAATCAGGCGCACTCTCGCTCTGACCGTGAATTGCACGGCAAATGCATGATCTCTGAACAAGCGCAAAAAGAAATTGAGGCGCTGAAACTTCAACACCCCGATAAACGTGTTATGTTGATCGCGGAAAAGGGCACCATGGGTGTCGGATCATCCCGTATGTCAGGTGTGAACAACGTGGCCTTGTGGACCGGCAAACAAGCAAGCCCTTATGTCCCATTTGTAAACATTGCCCCTGTTGTTGCAGGCACAAACGGTATTTCCCCTATCTTCCTAACCACTGTTGGCGTGACAGGTGGCATCGGTGTTGATCTGAAAAACTGGGTCAAAAAGATGGGCGAAGATGGCAAGCCGATCCTAAACAACGACGGCAACCCCATCTTGGAACAAAAATATTCGGTTGAAACGGGCACGGTTCTGACGATCAATGCCAAAAAGAAAAAGCTATTCAGCGCAAACGGCGAAGAGCTGGTCGATATGTCCGCATCCTTCACTCCGCAGAAAACCGAATTCATGAAGGCGGGCGGATCCTATGCGATTGTGTTTGGTAAAAAGCTCCAAAGCCTTGCCTGTGACATCCTTGGTATTCCTCTGAAATCTGCCTTTGCCCCATCCCAAGAAATCGAAAGCGATGGTAAAGGCCTAACAGCGGTTGAAAAAATCTTTAACGCCAACTCGGTTGGTGTTGCCGCAGACAAACCATTGCTGGCAGGATCAGACGTGCGTGTGAAAGTAAACATTGTTGGCTCACAGGACACCACAGGTTTGATGACCTCTCAAGAGCTTGAAGCGATGGCGGCAACGGTTCTGTCCCCATTGGTGGATGGCGCCTATCAGTCAGGCTGTCACACAGCATCAGTTTGGGACATCAAAGCGCAGGCGAACACGCCGCGTTTGATGAAATTCATGCATGATTTCGGTTTGATCACTGGCCGCGATCCAAAAGGTGTCTATCATCCAATGACAGACGTTATTCACAAGGTTCTAAACGACATTACAGTCGATGATTGGGCGATCATCATCGGCGGCGATAGCCACACACGTATGTCCAAGGGTGTCGCATTTGGCGCGGACTCAGGGACAGTTGCCTTGGCACTGGCCACGGGTGAAGCAACAATGCCGATCCCAGAATCTGTGAAAGTCACGTTCAAGGGCCAAATGGCCGATCACATGGATTTCCGCGACGTTGTGCATGCCACACAGGCGCAGATGTTGGATCAATTCGGCGACAACGTATTCCAAGGCCGCATCATTGAAGTGCACATTGGCACATTGTTAGCCGACCAAGCGTTTACATTCACTGACTGGACAGCTGAAATGAAGGCCAAGGCTTCCATCTGTATTTCAGAGGACGCAACATTGATTGAATCCCTGGAAATCGCGAAATCACGCATCCAAATCATGATCAACAAGGGCATGGATAACGATGCTCAAATGCTGCAAGGGTTGGTGAATCGCGCGGATGTACGCATCGCGCAAATCAAATCAGGCGAAAAACCTGCTTTGGCACCAGACGCGGACGCAAAATATGCGGCAGAAGTTGTGGTTGATTTGGATTTGATCAACGAACCCATGATTGCCGACCCAGACGTGACAAACTCAGATGTGTCCAAACGCTATACGCACGACACCATCCGCCCTGTGTCCTATTATAAGTCTGAAAAGAAAGTGGACTTGGGCTTTGTCGGGTCATGTATGGTGCATAAGGGTGATATTAAAATCGTCGCACAAATGCTGCGCAACATCGAAAAAGAGCAAGGGTCCGTTGAATTCAACGCTCCACTTGTTGTGACGGCACCAACCTACAACATCATTGATGAGTTGAAGGCCGAAGGCGATTGGGAAGTGTTGCAAAAGTATTCAGGGTTTGAATTCGACGATGCAGCGCCAAAAACAACGGCACGTACAGAATACGAAAACACACTCTATCTTGAACGCCCTGGCTGTAACCTGTGCATGGGTAACCAAGAAAAGGCGGCCAAGGGTGACACGGTTCTGGCCACATCAACGCGTCTGTTCAAAGGCCGCGTAGTTGAAGATTCACCTGAAAAGGCGGGTGAATCTCTATTGGCCTCCACACCCGTTGTTGTGTTGTCCGCGATCCTTGGGCGCACACCGTCCGTAGAAGAATATAAATCAGCAGTAAAGGGCATCGACCTTACCACGTTCGCACCACCCAAAACAACGCCGCTAGATAGCCTTTCTGTTCACTACTAAGTGAACCTCTCCCATGACTAAGGCCCGCATTTTGCAGGCCTTTTTTATACAATATGCTCTGCGATTTTTTGGTGGAGCGGACCGAAATGGCAATGCCCCTCTGACAGCCTGTGTCAGGTCTTAGTTAGACTGCGCCTCTTCCAACGCGGGCAAAAAACGTTGTAGGTAATCTGATCCAACCAATGGCCCTGCATAACGAAATAGGATTCTGCCGTCCCCATCCACGATAAATGTTTCAGGCGGGGCTGTGACGCCCCAGTCAATGGCCGTGCGCCCCTGTGGATCAAACGCGATCCCCGCAAATGGGTTTCCATCATCATTAATGTATTTGATTGCTTGGGCGGGATTATCTTTGATGTTCACGCCATAAATCGTCATGCCCTGTTCTTGCAATTCCAACAAAACAGGATGTTCGGCGCGGCAGGGCGGACACCAACTAGCCCAAAAATTGACCAAGATCACTTCGCTTGCGCCTAGATCCCCTGCCCCAACACCCGGGAAGGACCCTAAGGTTTCCGTCGTGATCGCGGGCGCTGATTGCCCGATAAAGGTAGATGGCAAATCATTTGGGTTATCGCGCTGCATCCCAACGTAAAACATACCTGCGAGCCCCATAAAAATCAAGGGGGGCAGCAACATCAGCGGCTTAATTTTGGCCATTACGCGCACCCTCAATCTGTTCCAAATGTTTGCGCGCGGCGGTATTGCGCATGACCATCCAAATCACAAGGATCGCAAGCAATGCCAAACCCGCCGCATATGATCCCAAAACAGCGAACGCGTATTTTCCTAAATCTGGCAACATGAATTATCCTCTCTATCGGGCAAGAAGCGCGCTGGCGCGACGGATGCGGATTTCTGTGCGTGTGCCAATTAGAACAAGGGCCACAAACAGCAATACAAATCCCGTTATCGACATCAACAAGGGCTGATAAAACACATCTGCCACGTTCTTTTCTTTATCTAGTGACAAGGATGCCCCCTGATGCAGGCCTTGATTCCAGAACAACACCGCATATCGGCTCAGCACCGCAAAAACGGATCCAACCATACACAGAACCGATGTCAAATCAGCCGCTGTGTCAGGATTATCAATTGCAGCCCACAGCGCCACATACCCAAGGTAGAACAAAAATAAGATCAGAAATGAGGTTAGACGTGGATCCCAAGCCCACCATGTCCCCCACATAGGCTGTCCCCACAGCGCCCCTGTGATTAGGGTGATCAGCGTCATCACAATGCCAATCGGTGCTGCCGCCTTGGCTGCAAGCGCGCTGACATGATGGCGGCGGATCAACCAAATAAGCGAGGTGACCAACATCATAAACCATGCATTAATCGCAATCAGGGCCGCAGGAACATGCAGGTATATAATCTTGACCGTTGATCCCTGTTTGTAATCATCAGGCGTCAGGAAGTATCCCCAATAAAGCCCAACCGAGATGAAAAATGCAGCGCCGGCTGCGAACCATGGAATAATCTTGCCCGAAAAGGACAGGAACTTAACTGGATTTGCATATTCCCAAAGTGACATTACGTCTCCTCAGCGTAAGTTAATCTTCAGAACCGCAGCTGATGCAAATGGCAACAGTGCGATACAGGCAAATGTGATACCCAACAAAAGCGACATGGGCGTGCCCACATCCATCCCCGCGATCCCCCGCCGCGCAAGTTCTGCGCCAAATATCAGCGTGGGGACATATAGTGGCAAGACCAAAAGCGACAAAAGCAATCCACCCCGCTTTAAGCCCACCGTTAGCGCCGCACCAAATGTCCCAATAACGCTTAGCCCAGGTGTGCCCAGCAAGAGTGACAGAACAATCCAATAAAACGCATCCGATTGCAGGCCAAGCAAAACCCCCAAAAGGGGTGCTACCAGAACCAAGGGCAGGCCCGTGGTGATCCAATGGGCCAAGGATTTCACACTGACCACCGCCTCAATCGGTAGGGGGGCTGTGGCCAATAGATCCAATGTCCCATCCTCAAAATCCAGCGCGAAAATCCGATCAAGCGACAACAGGCAAGCCAACAATGCACCAACCCACAAAATCCCCGGCGCAATTTTCGACAATAGGCCCATTTCGGGGCCAACACCAAAAGGCACCAAAACCACAACAATCAGGAAAAACGCAAGGCTAAGCCCAAATCCACCCCCTGCCCGCATGGCAAGCCGCATATCCCGAAGTAAAAGCGCGTTCATAAAAATGCCTCGTTCGGGTTGTATTTCTGTTCTGGTGCGGCCTTAAACTGGGACAAATCTAATGTCTCGGCCCGCGCGCCTAATCCCAAATCGATGTGCGTGGCAATCACCGCCATGCCGCCACGATCCAAATGCCCCGCGATCATATCGCCAAATTGGCCAACCGCCACGGTGTCCAGTGAAACTGTGGGTTCATCCAGCAACCAAATGGGCCGACCTGTCACCATCAAACGTGCCAATCCCAAACGCCGTTTTTGCCCCGCCGATAACATGCCCCCGGGTCTATCGATAAGATGTTCCATGTCAAAGGTTGCAATCCCCGCACCAATAGAATCTGTACCAAACACGCTGGCCCAAAATTCCAAATTTTCGCGCACCGTTAGGGTGGATTTAATTCCGTCCAAATGCGCTGCATAAACGGCGGAATCCTCGGGCATATCCACGTGTCCTTGATACACAGGTTGCAATCCTGCGATGGTACGCAGCAGCGTGGTTTTTCCCAAACCATTTGGACCCCGCAGGATCAGCGCCTGACCTGCGGATACTTCAAATCCGACACCTGACAACAGATGGCGCGATGCGCGTAGAACACTTAGATTTGAAACAGTTAACGTCATGCCACTGGCTTACACCATGATGATGCATTGCAAAAGATGAATTTGATCACGCCCCAGTGATAGGATTGCTCACAGGCAGTAACGCAACCGCGATACGACGCCCTTCGGACAGCAGAACATTATAGGTCCGCGCGGCAGAGGGGCTGTTCATCGCCTCAACGCCCAGTCCCACGGTTTCCAAAGCAG
>Ga0181601_10002879_pt1 | contig 14641 bp, 8 predicted proteins | sample 041ome_8_FD_133020 | JGI IMG/M metagenome (GOLD analysis project Ga0181601, IMG submission 133020) | Coastal salt marsh microbial communities from the Groves Creek Marsh, Skidaway Island, Georgia - 041407BS metaG (megahit assembly) | ecosystem: Environmental > Aquatic > Marine > Intertidal zone...
GTCCGCTTCCATGGTTGACGCCGGGTGTTTTTGCGTATCAATCGCTGGAGGAGCGATAAAGTGAAGTATGAGTACAAAAATGCGTTTTTTTTATTCAGTTTTCTTCCCCAAAAAAAATCGACATCAACATGCGTCCGAGCAGCGGAGGTAAAAAAGGCACGAACAACCCAGCCTGGGCGGAGCGGAACGCCGTCGATCGCTCCGTGATGGTGAAAGCATCGTCTGGTGGTGGTCGCAGCAACAACAACAACGGGAGGAGGGCGAAAATTACGCGGTATCGCGCCGGCGTCGCGCCAGAGTGGGCCAAAGGAGGAGAAGACGATTCTTCTTCTTCTTCTTCTTCTTCGGGAGGTGAAGACGAAGAGGAAAAGAAATTGGAAATCGACTTTAATGCGACGAAGAAGAAGGAGAAACAGAGAGATGAACGAGAGAGAGAATCTTCCTCGAGCAGCTCGAGCAGTTCGAGCGAAGCCGAGAGAGAAGAGTCCGAATCGTCGGAGAGCGAAGACGAAGACGCGAGAGACAGGAAGCGAGCGCTTTTGAAGGAGAAATTGTTGAAGCAAAAATCAGCTCTTTTGACGACGGCTGCTGCGCCCGAGGAGGCTTCTCGTCCTACTCAGCCGGGAGTGGAGGAAGTGGAGGCGAAGGTGAAAAACGCGAGTCTGCGCGTAAAAGAAGAGAGCGCGAGCAGTAGTAGCAGCTCGGAATACGAAACCGACACGGACGAGGACAGCGACGAGGATGAAAGTTCGTCGTCGAGCGACAGCGGTCCGAAACTCTTCAAGCCGGTGTTTGTCTCGAAAGCGAAGCGGGAGGCGAACGCGAAGGCGGAACTCGCGGCGAGAAATGAAGCGGAGAAAGACGAGGACGAGTTAGAAGAGGAAAAGATGATTAAGAAGCAGAACGCGAAAGAAGCCGTGCAACGAGAAATTACGTTGGAGTACCAGAGAGAGGTTGCGGAGAAGGACTATCTCGGCGAGGAAGTGAACACGGATTCGGACGAGGAGGACGAGGAAGAGGCGAGGAAGAATTACGAGCAGTGGAAGATGCGAGAGTTCAAACGAATCGTGCGAGATAGGTGTAAGCAGCGCATAGAAATGGAAGAAGAGGAAGAACGCGAACGATTGAGAAATATGACCGAGGAGGAAAGAGAGTTACACGCGACGAAACTGAAAGCGTTGAAAGACGCGAAAGAGCATGGAAAAGAGAAATCGAAGATGCGGTTCATGCAAAAGTATTACCACAAAGGCGCATTCTTCCAAGAAGCCGGAGACGACGAGTTTGCGACGACAGAAAAAGCGGAGATCTTCAAGCGCGATTTCAACGAGGCCACGAACGCGGAGAAGGGCGTGGATCGCTCAACCGTCCCGGAGGCGATGAGGTTGAGACACGGCCAGTTTGGCAAAGCGGGAAGGTCAAAGTGGACGCACTTGAGCAACGAAGATACGACGTTCGTGAATACCGAGGACGTGCGCTTACGAAACGCGCAAGAAGCACGGATGAAGCAAAAAGAGCTGGAAGAGCAAGCAAACAGAGGGGCAGAAGGCGAAGAAGGAGGCGGAGAGAAAAAAGGAGGCTTTCGAGGCACGCGTTTAACCGTGGACAGAAACGTAGAGAAGATCTTAGATGCCAAAAGAGCCGGCATGAAAGCGAATAAAAAATAGATCAGTAGACGCGTTTAGATGTAGATGTATAGTTACAGTAATAACAGTAGGTAGTAGTAGAGCAGAGATTATGTACATCGAAAGAACATTTATTTGCACACGTTTTGATAGTAGATAAATAAAAATTACAAGTGTCACTCTGTTCCCGTGTGTCTTTCGTTATTCTTATCACCTCTCTCCTTCTTCATTTGTAAACTTGAATAAATAGTAGTGTAATCAGTAAAAGTTCGTATCGGTTTAGTTCTTGCGTTCGTTTTGTTGCTAATCGGTTATTTTGTATCAATATTCTTTCTTCAAATTGAAAGAATATTATCGTCTGTAACTCGATTGCACAAACTCACCCAAGTTATCCCTCATGGCGTTCTTCGCAATCTCTTGCAACGCGGCCGAGTACACGATCAAACGCTCATGCTCGTTCCAGCTGTTGTGCCAGTCCGCCTCGATGGAATCTCTCTTTTGCAACAATTCCAAAGACGTCGCTCTCGCTTGGTCCGCCGCCGCTCTGGTTTCAGACATGACTTGCATCAACGCCTTGACCGCGGCTTGGGTGTGTCTCGGGTTCTCGAGAACCTTCTTGTGCGCCGCAGCCGCTTTTTCTTCCGCCGCTTCCGCCTTTTTCACGTCTTCCAAAGCGTGGTTGTACGCCTTGGCCGCTTCCTTCTTTTGCGCCTCCTTCGCCTTCATTTCCAACTCCGTCGCTTTCAAGTCAACCTTGGCTTGTTCCGCCGCGGCAATCTTGTCTTGCGCGTCCTTGATCGGATCAACTTCCGCCGCCGGTTGTTCTTCTTCCTTCTTTGACTTCTTGGACTTCTTTTCCTTTTTACCGACCGCAGCGGTTTCATCCTCCTCTTCCGGCTTCTCTTCTTCGACGGCTTCGTCTTCATCTTCGGATGTCTTCTCTTCCTCGACGGCTTCGTCCTCGTCTTCGGATTTCTCTTCCTCGACGGCTTCGTCCTCGTCTTCAGATTTCTCTTCCTCGACGGCGTCGTCCTCGTCTTCAGATTTCTCTTCCTCGACGGCTTCGTCTTCATCTTCGGATGTCTTCTCTTCCTCGACGGCGTCGTGCTTTTCATGCTTCTTGCTCTCGAACGATTTAGAGATTGCATCCGCGAACGCCACGGCAATCGGGTCCGTGGAGACGGCACCATCATCATCACTCTTCTTAGAATGATGCTTCTTGGACTTCTCTTCCGGAACGATCTCATCAGACGTCGGCTCTTCCGAATTTTCTTCTTCTTCCGGAGTTTCTTCCTCCGTCTTTTCTTCTTCCTCCTTCTTGGAAGACTTCTTCTTGGAAGACTTCTTCTTGGAAGACTTCTTTTCGTCTTCCTCTTCCGCGGCTTCTTCGGAAAGATTTTTAAGCTTTGACTCGGCCATTTGCGCCGCGACTTGTCTCGCGTGCTCTCTCGAGGACTCCAAGTCTTCCTCGGAAGTCTCCTCGACCTCGGCGGACTCTTCTTCCTCTTCCGCGGGCTCTTCTTCTTCCTCTTCCGAGGAGGACTTCTCCTTCTTGGAGGATTTCTCCTTCTTGGAGGACTTCTTCTGTAGAAGAGAGAGAATAGAATGAATAAAGAGAGAGAGAGAGAGATGTTTGCGGTGAGTAAAAGAGAGAAGCACACACGTCGCGCGCGTGCGTGTACACACACACAAGAGAGAGAGAGAGACCGCGCTTTGCGATCTATTCTAAAATCAGAGAAAAAAAAACCGCGCGCGGCGCTCTAATCGATTGTTGTTCATCGCAAAATCCGTACCTCGTCTTCATCGACCAAAGAGGTCATGTACCCTCTCAATTGCTTGATTTCCTCGGCCATCTCTTCCTTGGTCATGGATTCCGGGTCCGCCGGGGCGTCTTCTTCTTCCTCGGAGGAGGAGGCGGCTTTTTTGGCCGCTTTCTTCCCCGCGGCCAAGTGCGCGGTGGAATGCTTCTTCGAAGTCGCGGAGGAGGATGAACCTAATCGCGCGACGGCGCCGAGCTGCGTCGAACTACCACCACTACCAGCAGAGGAAGAAGATAACTTATACCGCGCGGCGGATCTCCCGGCGACGAACGACCCGGAGCACGCCAACGCGACGATGCCGAGACCGTACGCGACGTTCTTGAGCGACATCGACGAATTCTTCTTCGACGAAGAAGACTCTAAATTCTTTTGCAAAAGCGTCGCGTTTTCCATGTCGTCGGCGGAATACACCGTTCTCGAGGAGGAGGAGGGAGCGTTTTGATATAACGCGGTTGGGGCGGTGTTCATTTTTATTATTATTATTGCGTAAACTCTCGCGCGCGCGTTATAATAATGTGAAGATGATGATGATGATGATGCACTCGAGAGCGTACAGAAAGCCAGCCCCCGCGTCCTAAAAACCCTAAATTTTCCAAAACCCTAAATTTAAGGACATCAAAAACCCTAAACCTCTTATTTTTTCTCTGCGACAAAAGTCACTCGAGAGACTTCTTCTTTGAGAGAGAGAGAGAGAAAATCTCTTCTCGTCTCAAAGAAAAGCAAAGAGAGAGAGAGAGATTTTTTGAAAACCCAACCAAGAAGACTACCATAAAGTACAACACACGAAGGCGCAAAAAAGTACGTAATAAACGAGAAAAAGATACACCCACTGACTGTATCTATATCGCAATACTGTTTTTTGCTGCTGCTAAATAAACTTTTTTCCATCACGTTGTTAAACAACTCGTCTCTTGTCTCGTGATAATAAACTTTGCGAGACACGAAACCTCTCTCCTCCAGAGAAAAAAAAAGAAGGGACGACGCAGGGCGCCAGAAAAGGGAAGAGAGAGAGAGAGAGAAGAGAGAAGGAGCGGTATACAGGCTCTCTCTGTTGTTCGTGGTGTTTTTGCGAAAGAGAGAGAGAGAGAGTTAAATTCCATTTTTTTTTTTCCATTTTGTCAGATAAGAGAGAAGAGAGGCGAGAGTGCCGGCTGGGAGCGGAAAGAAGAGGTGTCTCTTACCAACGCGCAGCATCGTAAATAAACTCTCCGACGACGACGCGAATAACAACAATGATAGGCAGAAGACTCCCGTCTTTCGTGGAGAGAGCCGGGAGCAACTGGTCCCCGAACGAGGAAGAAGAGAGAGGAGAAACGACGTCGTCGTGGTCATGTACTTCTTCAATGGATATGCGTCGTCGATCGGAAGAAGAAGAAGCGCGAGAAGAAAAGAAGAAGACGGGAGGAAGCGAAGAAGCCTCATTACGCGTCGAAAAAAACAACGATGGAAGAAGCGAGAAAAAACCAGCGCTCGAGAAGAAACCATCAAACAAAATGCTAGAATCGCTGACGGAAGAGTTGATCGCGTCGCTCCGGCCTTCGAAACAATCGGAGAAGAGAAGACGGATGGTGTTTAAGAAGATGGAATCGCTCGTGCGCGAGTGCTTCGAGACGACGACGACATCTTCGACTTCGTCTTCGAAGATGAAGGTGAAACCGCCAATCGTTGTTTCTTCGTTTGGTTCGGTGCCGTTTGGAACGTATTTACCGGACGGGGACATCGACATGTGCATATTAGGCGATCACGAGGTTTTGGATTCGCAGACGTGGCCGGAACGGCTGAGCGCGTTCATAGCGAAGAAAGAACGGGAGGAGAAGAAGAAGAAAGAGACTAAGAAGAAGAAGAATGAAACAACAACAACAACAACAACAACAACAACAACAACAACGAAAGAAAACGAAAACGAGATAGAGAAGGATAACGATGTTGAACGACGAGACGAAGAATATCCTGATTTGGAGGTGAAAGACGTCGTGGTCATCCACGCGGACGTGCGCTTGTTGAAGTGCGTCGTCGACGGCATCGTGGTCGACGTGAGCGCCAACCAATTCGGCGGCTTGGCCACGTTGGCGTTCTTAAACGAGGTGAACGCGAAAATCGGGAAGAAAGATTTGTTCAAACGATCGGTGATTTTAGTCAAAGCGTGGGCGTTTTACGAGTCTCGGATATTGGGCGCGCCGTACGCGTTGTTGTCCACGTACGCCTTGAAGACTTTGATCATTTGCGCTTTGAGGAGATTTCAAACGAGAGAAATCGAGACGCCGCTCGACGTCTTGAGAGTGTTTTTCGAGTACGTGTCGAACTTCCCGTGGGAAACGCACGCGGTGACCATCTTTGGCGACGTTCCCGTTGAGAAGTTGGACAAGATGTCCTTGAAAGAGTTTTGCGAAAAAGAAAAAGGAGAATCGGAAGCCCCGGATCCGCGGCTGAGCTCGAGCTCATTGAACGACAACTTTATGGACACGATTTTGAAGCTGTACGGACCAGACTCGCGACCGGATGCAAACGTTCTGTTGAACATAGGAAACGTCAAGAAAGTACCGTTTCGGAGACGCGCGATTGGTGCGAAGCACTTGCACATCTTAGATCCGCTCTCGGAGACGAACAATTTGGGTCGATCGGTTTCGCTGGGCAACTTCGCGAGAGTTCGAGCAGCGTTCCGATTAGGCGCAGAGCGATTGAAACGGTTGGAAATGGAAGCAGAACCTGAAAATATACGCAGAGGGTTCGAACATTTCTTCAAAGTTGCCCTGGCAAACCGAGGCGGGAAGCTCGCCAGCTGCGTGGGAGACGACGAAGAGGACGACAAAAACGACGAGAAGTTCAAAAACGTCAGACTGCCCGTTACGCCGCAGACAACGAACAAAACTTTGCACAATAGAAAACCATCGCTCGGTTCGTCTTCGCCGTTTCACTCGCACTCCGTCGCGGACGATTTGGTGGCGTTGAAGTCGCCGTGTAATAAACTCAACGAGTCGCCAATTAGTAAAGATAAGATTTCAAAAGAAGAAGACGACGAGGAAAAGATTCGGTTAATGCTCGACGAGGAAGAGAAAGACGCGCACGGAGAAAGAGGTTTGTTCTGGGGACGATGGGATGGACCATCTAAGCCGAGCACTCTTCCGAGAGCGTTATCATCGGCTGAGGCCAGAGCGGAAATAGCAACCGCGCACGATAGAACGGCAAAGATGTCGTCGAGTGACGGTTCGATATCGCCGCCAGATTCGGAAGCGTCCTCGCCGGCTGTTTCTCCGCCGCGATCGGAAACGGGCGATTCTACGACAGATTCTGCGGAATATTCTGGAGACGATGCAAAGTCTGTGATGTCGCTTGGATCGGATAGTAACACGACGTCTTCAAACGGAAGCATGCCGCCGAATTCGCCGTTATCACCTTTAGATAAGTACATGTCCTCGGCGGCGTTCAAGACAGCTTCCATACCGCCACCTATTGAAGAGTCGAAAGATATCATCACGGGTTGTTTGGAAACTATTCACACGCACTTGAACTTTGGCATTGAAATGCAACGATTGGCAATTGAACGACAAAACGCGACGTTGAACAACGCGGTGATGATGCACAAACGTCATAGCGGAAACGTCGTCGCGCCACCGCCGCCGCCGCTGCCACCGTTGCCGTCCTCGCCACCGCGAAGTAGCACTCCGACTTTCGTGCCATCGGTGCCTTCCATGCCTTCCATGCCACCACCGCCGTTACCACCGCCGTTGCCTCCGCAGCTCGTACCGCACCCAGTCGCCGCGGTATCGGCACCGTCCGCTGTTGCTCCGAGGTCAGTCCTTCACATCCCCGCGCCACAAGCGACGAGAACAAAAACGCCCTCGATGAACGTCCGACCTAAGCCGAATCCGATACCGCAGATAAATTCGACGAAAACAAAGATTGTTCCAGCGGCTCGAGTACCGTCGATGAACTGGAAAATCGCGTGCGGCAACTCGAATTCTTCGTCTGATGCAAACACGCCCGCGAGGAATACGACGACAACGACGACGAACGTGGAACCGGCCGGCAGTAACGTGGTGGCGGCGAAAGCAGTTTCGGCGAAGCTTTTGGAGCACCAATCGTCAAAGGTTTCCGAACAAGACGAGCCTTCGAGATCGTCATCGGAGACTACCGCCGTCATTGACGGAGGAAACGCGTCATCATCCATGGTGGAAACCGTGGCGTGGGTCCACGTCGCACGCGGAGGTGCTGCTCGTCAAACGCAATCGAGCAACGATAACGAAGACGCGCTGCAGAAACCGTCTACTCCAACGTCCGAGGAGAAGAAATCAAAGAAGACTGGTAAATCGTGGGGAACGAAGAAGACGAAGAAAGCGAGAGCGGAAGAAGCCTTCGTCAACGACGATCTCGTCTACGAACGAGAAGAAATCGAACGAGACGTTTCCAAAGGTTTCTCTCCCGCTCGGTCCAAATCGGTCCCTTTGCAACCCTCCTGGGGCCCGAAAGGCGCCGTCTGTTTGGATACGCTGAGAAAAGTTGCCGAGAAGAAGACGACGACGAGCAAGCAGCAGAAAATCTCGCCGCCGGGTTCTGTTCTCAGCGAAGACGGAGGCGCGACGACGGCCGTCACTTTCGACGAATCCGACGTCCAACTCGCCGTAGAGGCGGTCAGATTGTGCCTAAAAGGCGTCTGGGTCAGCGACGAAGAACGCGCCTCCTCTCAGAAATCCAAAAGCGCCAACAGCAGTCCGCGGCGAAAGAGAGAAAGGAAGAGAGACGCAGTCGCGCCTCCTCCGGAATCCTCCTGCGAAAAAAGCTTCCCGAAATTCGGAAATACCACCACCAACGCGACGACAAAAACGACCACGACGACGAACAACAAAGGCAGTACCGACAGCGCCGACGCTCAAACACAACCACCACCAGCGACGCCTCCCGCGACGGCGACGCGCTGGGCTTCCATCCTGTAAAAATGAAAAACAAATAGAAGCGGTAAAGAAAATATGCATATACACACACGCGCGCGAGCATCGTAACACAGACATACACGTAAAAAACGAATTAGAATTAAAGAACGAGAGATATATACCGTGTTGTTATGAGTATAAAGAGAAAGTTTTAATGATGAAAAGCGGCACATTCGCGCGGCGCGAAAGAGTTGTTCACATTTTTTTAAAGTCTCCGCGTATCTCTCGAGAATTGAATTCAAACCTCATTCATTTTTCGTCAACTCTCTTCTTTCTTTTTACGTACCTCGATAAAACAGAATGGAGAACGCGACTACCAGAGACGACCAGTACTTGACGGACTTGCTGTCCTACTCCGTCGATCGGCTCGGCAAGGTGCGCCGCTTTTTGTTATCTTTTCTCTCGTTCTTCTTCTTCGGGAATAATATTTATATCGTCGTCCCCGCGCTTTGAAACGCGTGTTGGAATCGCGCGCGCTGACACAGATATCTCTCTCATCACCCTTACTCTTTATCTCTCTCTCTCTCTCTTTAACAGGAACCGGAACGATTACAAACAGAACTCGCGCGCGCGGAGAAGAAGCAACGCGACGCCGCGATAAAACATTACCGCGCGTTTATCGCGGCGCATTCCGCGTACGATGTCGTTCGCGATCGGGTGGAGAAAGCGAGAGTTGATTTGCAACACGTCGCGGACGCGTTGCCGGAACTGAAGAAATCGTGCAGAGATTTTGCGAACAGAGCGGAGAGCGTGGCGCGAGCGCGAGCGGTGAATCAGCAGCTGTTGAATCGCGTGCCCGGGGACATTTCGGATATATTGGAGATTCCGCAGACGCAGGAGCAGTGCGGGAGGAACGGAGCGTACGACGAGGCGTTGGATTTGGAGTTGTACGCGGAACGTCTGAGAGCGAGTTTACCGGACGTGCCGGTGATTGATGATTTGAGGGAAAGCGCGAGGGTGGCGAATAAGAAGATGTTGAAGAAGTTGTTGGTGAGGTTGCAAGAACCGATTCAGTTGCCGGAATGTTTGAGGATCGTGGGACACGTGCGAAGGTCGAGGTATTTTGAGAGCGAAACCGCGCTGAGAAGAGCGTTTTTGGCGAGAAGAGAAGTGTTCGTGAGAAACGCGTGCGAAGAGGTGAGGAGATGGTTGGCACCGTACGATCGCGCAAAGAAGTTGACGGACGTGCACAGAGTGCACGTGTTCGACGTGGTGACGCAGTATCGCGCCATCTTTAGCGACGGCGACGGTACTAGCGCGTTCGAAGAAACATCAACAACGAGCACTAGCAATAATAGCAACGTAACCGCGGACGAATCAGCGGTGTTACTCTCCGCGTGGTCCTCACAAAGGGCGGAATCGTACAAGAATGCTTTAGACGAGTCGTTACAAAGAGTCGACGAAGGCGGCGCGTTGGCGTCTGTTTTTGAACACTGCGAGTACTGCGGGAATTCATTAGCTCGAGTTGGCGTCGAAACGAGACCGCTGCTCAGAAAGGTGTTTGAAAAACACGCCTTGAGGATATTCGAAGACGCTTTAGTTGCCGCTTCGGAAGCGTTTGAGAAGTCCTTGAGCACGCACCGATGGACGACGTATTTAGCGGGTGGAGAAACGACGACAGAAAACGACGCGAATAAGGATGGTAAAGATGCAAACAGAGAATACGCGCCACCGCAATCTCTCTTGGAACATGCCCCGATTGCTGCGTTCGTCAACGGCATCGTCGCGGCATTTAACGAAGTTCGTTTGTTGACCCCCAAATTGAGAGGATGTAAGAAACCGTTCGCGAAGAGTTTGCGAAAAACTTTCGAAAGCGGTCAAAAGAGTTTGAAAAACAGAGAAACGAACGAGTTAGCGTCGAGCACGGAGAAGAAGAAAGAAGCGTACAAAGAGGCGGTTAAAGCGTACGAGGAAGTCGCGGCGCCGTACGTCTCGAAATGTTTCGCGAGACTCTTCGGGAGCGCAAACGCCGCCGAAGATGTTGGTTTAGTTTTGTTATGAGTTTTAGTAGAATACCAGCAAGTACTCGTAAAAAAAATAATAAACAAGAGCGTGTGCGTGTCCAGTAGTGCTTCTCTCCATTGTTCCAATCTTCTTCGTGTGAGAGAACAGCGCTTTTAAAACGGAGTTTTCCCTCCTCAGAGAGAGAGAGAGAGAGAGAGAGAAAAGTAAGTTTCCCCAGTAAAACGAAGAAAGAAAGAAAGAAAAGAGGGTGCTCACAAAACTAACTTCAAAAAAAAAAAGAAGAAAAAAAAATGTTCTAAAACCCTAAACGACTAAAAAAACTCTCGCGTTTTTCTTCTTCTTCTTCGTCTTCAAACCGCGGCTGCGTTGTTGTGGAAGATTCGAGAGAATCCCCCCGTCTCTTCCGTGCGCCGCGCGCATCGATAATAATAATAACGACGATGAAGACGACGACAAAGAAGAGGAGTTCTTCGTTTTACCTATTTACGGCGACAATTCTTCTTCTTCTTCTTCTTCTTCTCAACGCAGCAGAGCGCGTCGTTTCCGCGCAAGAAGATTCCGACGCCTCTGTGGAGGGGGAGCCCCCGCGCCTCGTCGCAGAAGAAGTCATCGACGACGACGGTTTGATTCCAGACGCGAGAGAACTGGCAAATAAAATACTCTCCGGCGGCGGTGGGACGACGACGACGAGTGGGCGACAAGGAGGAAGACTTTCGCGACCGAAAGCTTTCGATGACATACGCGACGAGAGCGTTGATATTCACCGGCACGAGGCGATTGGGAATCTCCTCGCGGAGAAGCTGCAAAGTTTAGAAGAACTGGACGAAGAAGAAGACGAAGAAAAAGATGATCGAGATCAAGAAGAAGACGAACAAGAAGAAGAAGAAACGGAACGCAGATTGGACAGTCGCTTCGAGGACTGGCTTCGCAAATTTCCCGAACGCAGAGAGTCGTACTGCGACGACGACGACGGCGACGACGACGGAGAGAGGAAGAAGGCGTTGTGCCCGCAGTCCTTCGCGAGAGAACAGATTTACCTCGAGAACCTGAGACGGGTGGAAAGGCACAACGAAGCGCTCGAGCGAGGGTGGCCGACGGAGACAAAGTTAGAGCTGAGCGTGGATAATCAGTTCGCGGATAGGACGAAGAGCGAGTACGAGAAGCTGATGAGCGAGACCGGGATGCGGAAGAGGAGCGAGTTTGAGAAGACTTCTTCGTCTTCGCCGCGAAGGTTGTCGGACAAAAAAGAGGAGGAGGAGAACGTAGTCGCGACGAAGGAGATGAAGAAGATGACGGTGGCTGCGTCGTACGCGATGGCTAGTTTAGGAAGTTCGCGGCGCGAAGAGACAGAAAAGCATGACGATAAAGACGACACGTCTTCTTCTTCGTCGTCGTCGACGAAGAGAGGAATTTTTGGTAAAGTGGTAGAGGAAGTAGACGACGCCGTAGTCGTCGCGGAGAAGGACGAATCCGGACCGAGTTTGGAGGAGTTGAAACAAGCCATCGCAGACGACGCGAAGAAAGACAAAAGCGAGGTCGAGATTGATGATACTTCCATCGAAGAGTCGACGACGACCACGACGCAAACGCAAGCGAGCAAGAAGACGGAGGACATCTTATCTAGACAGTTTCCAGAAAAGGAACGCGAGGCAGTCAACGCGAGAGTCATTATCCCGAAGAAGATGCAAAACGCCACCGGCAGCAACGCGAAAAAATTTTCTTTGAACGACATCACGGATGCGACGTTAGATTCTGAGTTTGTTAAATTCGTGTTTAAATACGACAAAAGGTCCGAGTATTGCGGCGATGACTCGCGGTGGCCGTGCGAAGTTGCGTTTCAAAAGCAAGACGTTTTCTTGGCCAACGTGAAGGAAATTGACGAGCAAAATAGATTAGCTAAGAAAAGAGGATCGCACATGCGCAAAGGGATCACTCGATTTGCGGATTTGACGCAAGATGAGTTTGAAGATACGCACGCGACGTACGTTCCGAAAGAGCATCAAGAGGATAAAGCGGAAAGAGAACGCAGAAAGGCGAGCAAAGCGAAGAAGGATAAAATTGCCGCCGAGGCTGCTGCGAAAGGCGGCGCTTCTAGAAAGTTTGGCAAACATAATCATCACGGATTATTCGCGAACAAAGAAGTAGCTGCCGCAGGAGACGACGAGAAAGACGATTCAAACGCGGAGAAAGATAAAACGACGACGTCAACGACGACCGAGTCGATGACGAAAGAGGAATTCGTGAAAGACGAGGAAGAAAATCGGGAGGCGGAAAGCGTTGAATCCACCACAGACGAGAAAGAAGAAGAAGAAGAAGAAGAATGGTCTGGTTCTTCTCCGTCGTCGTCGAAAACGTCGTCATCTTCTCATTCTTCAAAGAAAGCTTCGGCATCCTCGTCAAAAAAGAGCAAGAAAGCCACCGCTGAAGAGAAAGAGAAGGACGAAGAAGTCGAGGCTGCCGCGGAAGAAGCCACCGCGGAAGAAGGAGAAAAAGAAGAAGAAAAGTCGAAGCCTGCGAAAAAGCGCCTCTCCAAAGAAGAACGCAAAGAACAAGAAGAACGCGCGAAGAAAATGACCCCGGAAGAGATCAAGAAAGCTCGCAAAGCGAACAAGTTGAAAAACGCCAAGCAGGGCATCGCGCGCGAACTTCCTCAACTCGGCGAGATTACCAAGGATGAAAACTTGAAGAAGAAAGTCGTCGATAAGTACAACTTTCAAAACGAGAACGAATCCGAGGAAGAAGATGAAGAGGAGACGTCAAACAACGTCATTGACGTCCAAATTCACGAGTTTAACGATCCGAACTCGAACACGACGACGTTCAAGAAACATCTCGACTGGCGAAACAAAATCGATATCGGTCCGGTGTATTCTCAAGGCGCGTGCTCCGGATGCTGGGCGTATTCGACGGTGCAAGTAATCGCGGATTCAAAAGCAATCAATACCGGCAGTCGACCGGATTTGTCACCGTACCACTTGTTATCGTGCGACACGCTCGATTCCGGGTGTCACACGGGCAACATGGCAACCGCGTACGCCTGGATCGGCGTCCAACGCGACGGCATTTTGCGCTCGAGAGATTTCAGCACTGACATCACGCCCGCAGACGAGTGTCCGTTACCGTCCAACTTGGGCTCGAACGGGGAGATAATACCCGACTCGCGAGCACCGAAACCGAGAGGAATTGGTATCGACGGATACTGCGAAATCGCGCCGTTAGAAGGCAAAGATACCATTTTGGCTTTGATGCGCGCGGTGAAGCAACAACCCATCGCGGTTGGATTAAACGTAAAACCGTTGCAGTTATACGGCGGGGGTTTGGTCCAAGTCGCCGATTGTCCTCCCGCTTCGATGGATTCAGTCACCGCAATCAACCACGCCGCAGTCATTGTCGGATGGGGCATGGACGAAGCCGCCAAGAAACCGTACTGGTTGATCAAAAACTCCTACGGCGTCGATTGGGGCGAGGACGGCTACGCGCGAATTGCCATGGAGTTGACCGAAGGTGGTGCCTACGGCGCGTGCGGTTTATACTCTGAGCAGAACTATCCGCTCACGGATGGTAACAGCTGCGCCGAAGGCAGCGACAAGCGATGGTCCGAAATCCAAGGCTCCGACGGCGACGTCTACCTGATGCCCGATTACGTCCTGGTCCTCCCCAACGGCGGCGGCTTACTCACGCCGGCAAAGTTCACCATCTTCGGCCACGACGTGACCAACTTGCTCAAATACACCTCCGTGTTCTGCTTCGTTTCCTGCGTCGCGCTCATCTTGATGGAAATCGCCCAGTGCATCCACCCGGAGATTGAAAACTGGGGCAGTGGCGCCGGTCCCGCGCGCGACGACGACGATACCGCGAAAGAGACCCTCCTCGCCGCGAACGACGACGACGCCAACAACAACGCGAAGAACAAAGATAGAAAGAACACGTACGGTACCAGCGATACAGTTTGAATGAGCTGAGTGATAAAAATTATTATAATAGCGCGCGTAGTGTGTACGAGTAGTTGTGTATTGTGTAATAGTATTTCTGTAGAGTTTTAGAAGTCATACGAGAGCGTGAACACACGAAGAGCCCGCGGCCAAAAATCTCAAAAATTTCCCCATTACATTACAAAAAGCAGAGCAAAAGCCGCTCAGAACAGAGAATGACAACAGAGCCCCGCGATTGATATCAAAGCAACACGCAGAAAGCAAAAAGAAGAAGAAGAAGATGGCGACGATGAAGAAGCGTTTGGGAGCCGTGGTGCCATCCTTCATCCTCGTCGCGCTCGTCGTCTTCCTCTTCTTCGTCCCCGCGGGGGTCA
>Ga0181601_10002886_pt1 | contig 14631 bp, 10 predicted proteins | sample 041ome_8_FD_133020 | JGI IMG/M metagenome (GOLD analysis project Ga0181601, IMG submission 133020) | Coastal salt marsh microbial communities from the Groves Creek Marsh, Skidaway Island, Georgia - 041407BS metaG (megahit assembly) | ecosystem: Environmental > Aquatic > Marine > Intertidal zone...
AAAACTTTAGTAGCTTAACATGGAACTATCAGCATATATCATTTGGAACATCTTTATAACTTTAGTCTTAGCCCCTATCTGGTTTCAGATTAGGCAGAACGCTGGAGAGCTTAGACGACATGATATATTGCTGAACAAAACACGTGAAGAGATTGCAAAGAATTACGTAACTAAAGATGAGTTAAGAAATGATATGACAATCATCATGGAAAGAATGGATAAAATCAGTGAAAAACTTGACAAACTGTTTGAAGTTAAGTAAAATGGTAGTAAAGAAGAAAAAAACTAAGAAGCTTCCTGCTTCAACCTTAGTTATCTCTATTGCTACCGTGCCTTCAAAAATGTTGAAGAAATTAACACGTAGGAAAAAGAATGCCAAAAAATAAAAAGAAAAGAACTAAAAAGTACAGAGCTACTTATAAAACAGACGGTCGTGTAGACATGAGTCAAGGCGGTAGGGTCGGTTATAGGCTTGGAAAGGTTGTAGTAGATAGAGAAACTGGTGAAGTTTTAGAAAACTTTAAAGCAGTTCCAACTAAAACACCTGTTCCTACAAGAACACCTACACCTGCTCCTGCTCCAACAAGAGCACCAGCTCCAGCACCTAGACCTGCTCCAGTTTATCGACCAGAGCCTATTAATGTGCCAGTTAGCAGAGTACCAACTCCTGCCCCTGCACCAAGACCAACTCCGGCACCTAGACCAGCTCCAACACCTGCAGCGACGACTGGACCGACTCCTGCTCCTACAAGAGCACCAGCACCTGCACCAGTATTAGAAACTAGAAATGCTCGTGCTGAAGCTATTATACAAAATAGAGAAAACAATAGGGGTCAAGTAGAGTTTGACCAAAGCTATGATTTTAATATCCCCGGTACTCCCGGATATAATCCTAATTTACCAACTAGATATCCAGATATTGATATACCCGGTATTACACCAACACCAGCTCCTACTCCTGCACCTACACCTTCACCTGACATGGTCGATGCAACGACTAGAGCAGAACAGCTAGTCTCTGGAGATATGACAGGTGTTCCTCAAGTTTCTGATGCTGTTAAAGTAGAAGCAGGTAAAGCTGGAGTTGCTAGGAGAATGGATGTTCCAACAGAATTAGAAGCTGTTGAAGCAGTAGCACCTGAAGCTCCTGAAGCTCAAGTTGTTACTGGTGTAGAACAAGCAGAAGCTCCTACTCCTTTAACTGCTGCACAAATAGAAGCAGCACAGATTACAGAAGCTCCTGAAGTTGCTGTAGCTGAAGGTGAAATCAGACCTGAAGCATTAGCAGAAGCTGCAGAAGTAGAACGTGTGGCTCCTATTGAAGCTGCTAAGGTTGAGATACCTGAAGGTGCTTTAATTGAAGCAGTTATAGGAACAGTTAGTCCTGAAGCAAAAGCTGAAGCTGCTCAAGTAGCAGGTACAACTTTAGCAAGAGTTACAAGAGCTAAGAAACAATTAGCTAACGCAGGATTAAGTTCTGCAGATATTGCTGAATTAGGTAACGACCCTGAAGCCTTAGAAGAAAGGTTAATGGACTTTAGTGAAGCTGAAAGAGGTATGATTGCTGGTCTACCTGAAGAAGCTTTAGTATCTAATCAGTTAGACAGTTTATTAAGTGGTATTGAAAAAGGTGAAGTACCTACATGGGCAGCACCTGCTGTAGCTAGTGTAGAAGCTATGTTAGCACAGCGTGGTATGTCAGCATCCACTGTAGGTAGAGATGCCTTGCTTAATGCTATTATACAATCTGCTGTTCCTTTAGCACAAGCTAATGCTCAAGCTATTCAAGCAAGTGTAGGACAACAGAAATCAATTGAAGCTCAAGCTGAATTAACTAATGCTCAGTTTAGACAACAGACAGCACTTCAAAATGCTAGTACTGTTTTTCAAATGGACATGGCTAATCTTAGTAACGAGCAACAAGTAGCTTTATCAAATAGTAAGTTTATGCAAAGTGTTGGCTTAACAGAAGCAAACAACCAGCAACAAGCAACTATTCAAAATGCTATCTTAATGTCTCAAGCTAATTTAGCTGAAGCAGATTTTTATCAAAAAACACAGATACAAAATGCTCAATCGTTTATGCAGATGGACTTAACAAACCTTAACAATCAACAACAAGCTAACGTAATTAAAGCACAACAAGAACAACAAAGATTGTTAAGTAATCAAGCTGCAACAAATGCTGCTAGACAATTTAATGCTTCTAGTGAAAATCAAACACAACAGTTTATGGCTGGGTTAGCTGCTGATATTGATAAGTTTAATGCTTCTCAAAACAACAGTATGTCACAGTTTAATACTCAACAGATTAATGCTAGACAAGCTTTAGAGTTTCAAGTTGATGCAGACTTTGAAAAAGCTAATGCTCAAATGGCTAATCAAATTAATCAGTTTAATGCTGATAGAGAATTCCAAGTTAATAAGTTTAACGTAGCTAATCAACAAGCTATTGAACAAGCTGATCTTGCATGGAGAAGACAGATTAACTTAGCTGATACTGCTGCTCAAAATGCAGTCAATCAACAAAATGCTCAGAATGCATTTAACATGTCTTCACAAGCTCAACAATTTTTATGGCAAGAGTTAAGAGATCAAGCTACATTTGATTTTCAAAGAACTGAAAACGAAGCACAGCGTAAAGTATCTATTGCTATAGCAGCTTTAGGTAATGAAGGTGGTTCATTTCAAGGAAAAAACTGGTCTACTAATTTAGATTCAGCATTATCAGTATTAAATAAATTTACAGGTACAGGTTAAAAAATGAAATTTATAAAGAAAGCATTTAAAAAAATTAAAAAAGGTATTAAAAAAGTTGGTAAAGTTTTTAGTAAAGCTTTAGATAAACTTGGAATTAGTAAACTATTAAATAAAATGGGACCTTTAGGTTCTATGGCTTTAATGTTTGCTATGCCTTATCTAGGATCGTGGTGGGCAGGATTAGGAGCAGCCTCCCCTGCTACATCGTTTATAGGTCAAGCAGCTCAGACTTTACATAAGATGGCAAGTACCGTAGGTAATGTTGTTTTAAGTCCTGTTAAAGCTATGATGCAAGGATTAAATTCTTTTGGTCCTACCAAAGATTTAGTAACTAACGCAACTAACTTATTTAAAGATGCACATAATTTTGTAGCTGAAAAGTTAGGAGTTCAAAAAGCTTTTGGACCTAAGATGGTTACTGGTCCGGGTGGTATTCCAATGGGAGAAGATACAGCTAGTTTATTTGAAGATGTTAAAGCTTTTGATGCTAAGTATCCTAACCTTGGAGACAGTCCATTATTAAAAACAGAAGGAGCTTTAAATGACATTGTAGCTAGTGGATATAAAGGACCAGCTACAGATAACTTTTTACTTAATCAAAGAGATGCTTTAAGTAGTACGTCTGTTTTAGAAGGTAAATTTTATAACGACCCTAAAAACTTATTTGGTGTTGATAGCTCAGGAAACATTCCAATAGCTACTGACATGAAAGACTTAACAAGTTTAACTGATGCTGGTAAAACACCAAGCTTACTTGATACTACAAAACCTAAAGGTATCTTTGAACAGAAGCTTGGTAAGATTGCTGGTAAAGATGTTGACTGGTCTGATGTAACTCTTGATGATGTTAGACAAGCTTATGAAGGTTCATGGACTTTAACACCTAATGATCTTATGAGTACTATTACTGATAAAGAAAATCCTTTAGGAAATATTTTTGGTAACTCAAGAATCGGTACGATCTATCAAGCTAATAATGTAGTTAGTGGAATGTTAAGAGACGATACAGTTGACTATGACCCCGGAACTAATTATTATGCATCAGGACTTGCAATTCAAGAGCTTGGAAAAATAAATGTTAATCCTATTGCCAGTTTTGGAACAGATACTGATTGGAACACAGATATTAGTAAAATAAAACAAACTAATTTATCATCAGGTAGCTATGGTTTCCATCCTCAAAATATTAATACATATGATCTAACTAGTCAAAGTTATGATTTAAATAAATACTTAAATCCCGGTAGTGCCTTTTTACAAGCATATGTTCCAGCTTATACTCAAGGAGCAGGTAATTAATTATGAAGAAACAACAATTTCAACAAGAAATGAATTCACAAGCTTTACAGGAAGTTAATTTCTTTGATGCTCCTATCCCGGGACAATCTTTAACTAACAGCCCTGACAAGCCTCATGCATTTGAAAGACCTCCTGAGTTTACAAGCATTGATGATTTAATGCTTTACTTTGCAGATATTCTTTTAGAAGCTGATACATATACAGAAATGATGAAGCTTTTAGCTAGAGGTCAGACAGTAGATTCGTTGGCTCAGATGATTTTGTATACTAATTTTACAGAAGGAAAACTAACTCCTGATTTAATGATGTTAGCTTATGAGCCTTTAGTATTATTTATTATGGCTATGGCTGAAAGAGTTAATATTGATTATGAATTTGATGATGATGATGTTGAATTAGAAGACCTTGATGCAGAAGAAACAGCTAAGGTTGGTAACGTTATGCAAGACATAACAAAAATGTATAAGCATTCTAAACAGGATGCTGACTTAGAAGGTATGCAAAAATCAGCAGCTTTAAAGCCTGAATTAAAACAGGCAGTTGAAGAAGCTCCAGTAGAAGAAGTAAAAAGTTTATTAAGTAGGTAAAATATGTCTAAAGATATTAAAGAGATGAATTCAGTTGAGTACGCTGATTATATGGTTCAGTCAACTCGTAATTGGAAAAACCAACAAGCTGCTGCATATCGCAAAGAGAGGAAAAAACAACAGCGTAGAGAAGATTGGAAAACTTTACTAGGTATTGGTGCTCAAGAATTTGTTAATAATTCAGAGAATAGACTTAAACAAATGCATATTACTAACTTACCAAAGACTATTAATTATGCTGCTAACTTAGCACAAGGTAATGCAATTCAAGAAGAACGTTTAGGTTTATTAGATAAGTATGGTACACCTGAAAATATTTGGTCAGCTCAAGCAGCTTCTAGAGCTTTTACTTCTCCAGATATTTCTAAATATAAATTTAATGGTATTAAAGATATTGATACAGCTTTTGCTAGTGGTATGATAACTCCCGAAGAACGTATTACTTTAACTAATAGTTATAATAAAGAATTAAAAAGAGCAGAAGAACTTTGGAACTCTGGTAGTAGTTTTGATAAATATGATGATACTTATACAAATGCTGCTGTAACTGGATTACAAACTATTAAAGATACTAAACCTACTTTTTCAACCATTGGTATTCTTCGAGGTAAAGATGATGAGTATTATGATCTGACTACAACTACTTACAATACAATCACAGAAGATAATACAGCTTTAAGTGCAGCACTAGCTACAAGAAAACAAATTATAGCTGGTGGAGCTAAAACAGAAACAGTTCCTGCTCAAACTGATGAAGCTTTAAGAACTATGTTATTAGACTCTAAAGTTCCATACGCAACAATTAAAGCTGCAATTACTCCGTTGATTAATAAAACTTCAATGCAGATTAATAACCCTGAAAGAATTGAAGCTAGATTTGATATGTTAGTTAAAGAAGCTTATCAAAAAAATGAACGTATTAATCCAACTGAATTATGGATGGAAGCTCGTAGACCTTTTGCTACAGATGTTAACGTAGATCAAATGGGTGAGTTCCTTAATTATGCAGACATTCTTTCTAAGCAAACTTCAAATAGAGATTTACAAGAAGCAGAACTAAAAAGAAGATTCCCTGATATGGACATTGACTTTACTGCTTCAAGTCCTTTACCATATGTTATAAATGCAGTAAACAGTGGACAACCAGTTAATGATAGCATTTTATTACAGGCAATGGGTACGTCAGGAGGTAAAGCTATTGTTGATGCTAATCCTCAACTCTGGTCTGATTCTGTTAAATCTTTCTTAAACTTAGATGATGCTGTTCAATCTGATTATCAAAATAAAGCATTAAATACAGTTAAAACTATTAAGAGTAGTTTAGATAATTCTTCATATTTATCTAAAATAGAAAAAAAACCTGAAGATGCTGATATAAAATCTTTAGTTAATGTACTTGATAAATTTTTTGTACAAACAGATACTGCAAATCCTGATTATAAATTTAAAGGAGTTGTATCTGCAATGCAAACTAACTTAGCATACACTATGTATGATCTAGAAAGAAGTAAAGATAAAGGCATAATAACTGAAGATCAATATCAAGCAGCTTTAAATCTTAAGTTTACTCAAGAACTAGGAAAGCTAGAAGTAGATAAGAATGACGAACTTGTATTTAAACCGTTTAGTGATACATCTTTCAAACAATTAAATGTTTCTCAATCAGTTACAGATAATAAAACTAATAATGTTGACATGCTTAAACAAGAAAAAGCAGGTAGACAATATAACTTAGCATGGGAAACTTTAGGTAATAATCCTGAAAGCATAGAAGCTAAAGAAAATTTATTAATGAATGCTGCTATAATTATTGATGGGGTTGTTAAACGTAATCCAAATATTAATACAATTCAAAAACTTAGAGAAAGTAATTCTGCTTTAAATTCTATGTTAAACCAATTAGAAACTGTAACACCAACAAAAAATGTATCAGAGATATTAGGTTATTTACCTGAAGAAGTTATACTTGAAGTAGAACCTGAAGCAGCTACAGTGCCTACTAAGAATATAACTCAAGGCTTTACTTTTGAAACAGATATAAATATTTCTGATAGACCTATTATTAATAAAATTATAGAAGTAGAAAGTTCAGGTGATCCTGATGCTGTAAGTAATCATGGTGCTAAAGGTTTAATGCAATTAAAAGATGCCACAGCAGATAAACCCGGATTTGGTGTTAAACCAGCAGTAAGAAATGCTGATGGGTCAATATCTCCTGAAGAAAATGTAAGAGTAGGTACAGACTATTTTGATGCATTAACTGAAAAATATGATGGAGACTTAGTAACTGCAGCCATGGCTTACAATGCAGGACCGGGTACGATTGATAAATGGATAGCCGGTGGAAGAGACTTTAGTAAACTAAGAAAGGAAACTCAAGACTATGTTAAAAAGATTTTTGGAGAAGACATTTATAACGAACTTAAAAATATAAGTCCCAAAACTCAAGCTCCTGCACCTGCTCCTACCCCTGCACCTTCTCCTGCTCCAAGTTTATTAGCAGCCGATGATGACATGGATAAAACAGGTTTTGAATTATTCGGTCAAGAAACTCAAGCTCGAGGTAGAAGAATTAAAAAAGCAAAAAGAAAAGATAGAGATTTAAAAGCTGATTTTAGAACTGCTGTTGGTTCTCTTAGTGCTGATATGATTGGACAGCCTTTAAGTTTCTTTACTCAAACAGGTAGAGAAAAAGATACAGCTCAAAAACTTAGCATCATTAGACAAGAAGTTAAAAATAAATTTAACATAGATATTGATAGGGTTCTTAAACGATCAATGTCTTTACCTTTAGTTGTTGAAGAAAACAGACAAATTATTCCTGAAGTTATAGCTTATATTGAACAACGTAAACAAGAAATTTTAGGAGACTAATACGTGTCTATAAATTTTGAAGACCTGTTTAGTTCTTCCTTAACTGATCAGCCTGCAGTCCCTACTCAATCTAATCAAGTAGATTGGAATGGGTATTTTGGTACAGAATTTAAACAACAAAAACAAGCTGATGTTGGTTTGGTTTATGGTGAATTAAGTAAACAACTCGGTGATGGTACTTACAAAAAATCATTAGTTGATTTAGAAAAAGATAAAGAATATCAACAAATAGCTGGTGATTTTTTAAGAGATATTGGTGAGTCAGGTGATGATATTTTTGAATACATGCGTGACGAAGACTTTAATTTGGTTGATGGTTTTCAACGTTGGGCAGATGCAACAAACTTATCTGATATTAATAAACAACGATATGCTTATTTAAGAACAGCATTTGATAACGCTTCTTTAGGTAGCTTTGGACAAGGAATGGAGCTAGTTAAAGATGCTACAATTGATATTGTTACAGACCCTACAAATATTTTAGGTATTGTAGCTGGTTTATTTACAGGAGGCACAGCAACTGCTGCTTCCTTTGCAGCTCGTAAATCTGCTGCTGAAGGTTTTAAAGCAACCATGAAGAACTTTGCTAAATCTACAGTAGTTCCTACCCCAACAAATCTTAGAAATACTGGTACAACATTTGCTAAGTTGTTAAATCTTGACAACGATGCAGCTCGTATACTTGGAAATGCTTCAATGATTAGTGCATACGAAGGTTTAGCACACATTGGTCTTGGAGACGTAGCACGTCAAGGTACACAAATAGCTACCAATATTAAAGAAGCTTATAACCCGTTACAGACAGCAGCTATGCTTCCTATTGGTACATCTATAGGTACACTAGCTCCGGGTGCTTTCACTACTGCTGGTATTGCTGCAGGTAAAATTGTAGGTCCTATGGCTGAAGCTGGTAGTAAAGCTATTGGGTTAGAGAAATATCAACAAAAATTATTAAGCGACTACAAAACTAAAATAGATAATTACGAGAACGAAGACTTTGTTCGTAAAGATGTTAGTGAAGCTAACTTTAATTTCTTTAGAAAACTAAATCGTCTTACTGGAGATACACTAGGCTTCTTAACTTTTGCTAGACAAACAGCCCCTTTACGTGGCTTAGCTGATCAATCTCCTTCTGCAAAATTATTACTACAAACTTTAAAACGAGATGAAGCTCAGAAGTATACAGACCTTCCTGAGTTAGTTAAAGGATTAGATTTTAGTACAGAGATTGAAGCTTACAGAGGTACAGTCCGTCAGAAATTTATGGAAATACTACAGCCTATTTTTGAAGTAGACGAAAGTATTTTTAGTAGAGAGTTTAGATTAAGTCCTGACATTAACGAACAATTAACTGCAGTCCTTCAAGGTAAAAAGGTATATGGTAAAGACAGCACACCAATCAGTAAAGTTGTTTTAGATGCAGGACAAAAGCTTAGAAACTTAGATACAGATATCTATAGAGATGCTATGGATGCTGGGTTAAACGTAAGGTTTATTAAGAATCACGTACCTAGATATTATTTAAGAGAAGGTCTTATTGAAAATAAAGATATCTTTATTAAAGAACTTATTGATAAAGGTGAAGTCACACCTATTGCTCAAGACTTTGTTGATGAGATAGCTCGTAGACCTGAGCTACAAAGAGCTGTTACAATTACAATGCCGGAAGCTGATGGAACTGGGTCTAGACAAATGCCTTTCCATAAAGTTTATCCTATGTTAGCTGAAGAAATGCAGGAGATAAGGATAGTAGAAATACAAAGAAACTACCCACAACTTGCAAAAGATATTCAAGATCGTAAAGCTTTAGAGATTTATGAAAGCATGATTGATCAAGCTAACGTTGATATGACTTACGATGTTAAAAGTGGTGGAGGTAGAGGTAACTTTAACAGCAGGGCTTTTGATAAGATAAGTGATGAGTTTTTAATAGACAACGGTATTATTGAAGGCGATATGATGAGAGCTTTTCAAGGATACTTTAACAGATCGTTACCTATTATTACTAGAACTAAAAGACTTGGGTATAACTTAGATGACTTTAGAGCTAGATATGCTGATAAAATTAAAGATGAGTTAGAGTATAAATTAGATTCTAAAGGTAATCTGTTAAAAGATGAGAAAGGTTTAAACATTAAAAGAGATACACCTTTAAAATTATCACAACAAGATAGAAAATATTTAGATGATCTATATATGTATACCACAGGTAAAGGTTTAAATGGTAGTGGTATTATTGCTGAACAAGTTGTACCGCATCTTCAGCTTATAAATGCAACAGCCTATCTACCTCTTGCAACTGTATCTAGTTTAACTGAGTTAGCTTTACCACTAGCAAGAGCCAATGTAAAACAATACGCTTCTGAAGTTGGTAAACCTGCTAGAGAATTGACAGATGCTATGGTTAATAAAACTAAGCTAATGTTTAATCAGCAAGTAGATGAGCTTAGAGGACTTGGCTTAACTGGTGATGAGATTGATAGAGAGTTTAGACTGTTTGGATTTGCTGTAGAGCAATCAGGAAGAGAAAGAGTTTTATCCTTAAGTGGTGAGAGTATATCTGATGCTAAGTTCTTTGGAGTTGGTCCTAAGATTACAACATTACAAGATGGCTTTTATAAGTTTAATATGCTTAGAGACTGGACAGCCAGTGTAGAACGCACATCTTTTGTAATAGGTAAAAGAATTATAGCAGATGCTGCTGAAGAGTTATCTAAGGGTGGACTTAAAGCTTCTAAAGAATTAAGACTAAGAGAACAATTAGTAGAGCTTGGTATTAACCCTGAAGATGCTATTAAGTGGTATAGAAATGGTTCTAAGAAATATGGTAAAGCAAATAAAAGAACTCGTACTTATGAAAAAATGTCAGACGGTAGAGTTTATGACCCTTTCTATTATCAACTACTAGAAGGAGCTACATCTTTTACTAACGAAGTTATTCTAAACCCTAGTGCTGCTAGTGCTCTAAAGCCTAAGATGTATACACATCCTCAAGCAAAGTTATTGTTTCAGTTTTTAAGTTATCCTTCGGCTTTTTCTAATACTGTATTAAAGAAAGGTATTCAAAGAAGTACTAGAAGCATGGCTCGTGGTGATCTTACTAACCCTGCTAAGTTACTTTCTACGTTTGCAGTAATGGCTACAGCAGCTATGTACTTAAACAATCTTAGAAGTTCAGGTAAAGAATTTGAAAAGTCTACAGATGAAATCTTTTTAAATGCTTGGTCTAGAACTGGAGTAACTGGAGTCTTTGATACAGTTAACAGAGTTGCTAAGAATATTCAATACGGTGGTCGAGGAGTTCCTACTGTGCTTGCTAAAGCTATTGGAGGTCCAACTGTTAGTGATGTAATTGAAATGTTCCAGTTTAATAGAGGCTTAACAGAAACCTTCTCTAGAAAAATCCCAGTTATTAATCAGATTTTAAGAACCGGTATTATTCCTGAAGGTGAAGACGTACCTAAGATTTTACAACAAGCAGCCAGAGAATTTGATAAAGATACTTACCAAGTATTAGAAGATGCGTTTGTAGCTATAGGATTAGTTCCTGAAAAAGTAACAACAGAACCTACTACTGCTAGACCTGATATTGTAAAACCTGAAAGAATTAAAAGAGATAGGGGTGGTAGAGTTTATGCTAACATACCCGGAGTTAAGCCAGAACCAGAAGACACTAAAGTTCGTGGTATGCCTTATACCTTTAAAGAACTAGCAGGTTTTATTGTTGAAGATGATGAAGATCGGTTAGGCTTTGCAGTTGGTGGTGTTGTTGGTTCAGTAGCTAGTAAAGGATTTTCTAAGTTTATGCAAAAGTTTTTTAGGAGTAACTTAAAAGGCTCTAAGCATACAGAGTTACATAGTATATTTGATGAACAAACTAAGAACCTTGATAAAATATTTTCTATTAGGACAGACGAAAGTAAAGTTAAACTTAATAACGTAGATGAAGTAGCCAAGAATATTAAAGGCTCTAAAGTACAGAAGGATGTTTACTTAAACTATACAGGTGATGATGTTAAAGATATCATGACCTATCAGTACTTTGATATGAACACAGCAGGTGTACCTGTTTCAACCAAGCCTGTAGCAAAAGGATACAAGGCAAAAGTTGCAATTAAGAATCCTTTAGAAATTACTGGTAGTAATAAAGCTATTAATGTTAATACTCTTTCTAATGATAAAGCTTTAAAAATGTTATTCCTTGATAAAGTTAAATCAAGATCACATGAGTATGGAAAGTTTGATAGTGATTTAGAAGGATTGTTTAAAGACTTTGATAGAGTTAAACAAAAGTTTGCTGATGAAGAAGTTGTAGACATGACTGATAGAAAAATTGCAACTTCATTTTTCAACACACAACTATTTAATATCTTAGAGAGAGCAGGCTTTGATAGTATTAAACAAGGCGATACTTACTTAATACCTAACATTAAAAAACTTTTCATGACTGAACGAGTTTCTAAAGAAGGTGATCTCGATAAAGTTATGTTTGATCTTGATAAAAAGAATGAGGAAATTAATGAAAGAATTAATAAACTTGTTTCTGTATGGTGGTCTAAACAAGATGAAGCCACCCAAGAAGCGTATAACGAACTTGTTGAAAAGTCTGTAAGAAATAAAGACGTGTCAATTGAAGAGTATTCTGAAATCACAGAACAACTTCAAAACGATCCTGTTATGAAAAAGTTTTATAATGATGTTCCTGAAGCTGCAAGATTAAGAGACCAATTAGAAACGGTAACAGATAATGAATTAAATTTAATGATGGAAGATATAAAACCATCTGAGGCTCAAGCTACTAAAGTTACTGATATTGGGATGAAAACCAAAAGCATTGATGAACAAGAATATGATAAAGTAATAGAAGCTGTACTTCAGGTTGAAGCTGAAGCAGAAAGGTTATCTGATATTATGGGTGGTCCGAAAACAGGTAAAGAATTAGAAGATTCAATTAACAGAGCTTCTACAAATATTACTAAAAAATTAAAACAAACAGGAATGCCTGAACTTGAAATAGCTAGATTAATAAGAAACGCTATTAAAGAAAATCCCGACAACGAAATGTTTTGGGCTACCGATGATAAACTATATAAAGCTATGGCAGACACCATATCTGATAAAGAACTAATGACTCCTGCTGAACAAGCTAACTGGAACTTTGATGAGCTTGGAAATAGAACAACTAAGAAAGAACCAACTTTAGAGGCTGTTTTAAATAGAGAAGAGTCCACTAAAGATTCTGAATTAGGGGAATTAATAACAGAATTTGATAGGTTGACTCAAATTAGAGAAACAATGATAGCAAATAGGCTTGCTAAATTATCTGACCAAGATAAAATAAAACGTCAAGAGTTATTAGATGAGTTTTTTGGTACAGAAGCAAAGCAAGGTGAGGATGGTTTATGGGCAATAGAAAACAACCTAGGTCGTAAAATTCTTACTAAGCTAGAAAACCAAGGGGTTGAAGTACAGATAAACAGTGCAAAAAATAGAATAATCCCAGAAGAAGCAAAAACCCCAGAATATAAAAAAGTAGAAAAAAGAATAAAAGAAATTAATAAAATACTGGAAGAAGACTTTGGTGAGTATATTGAAACATATGGAGAAGGGATTCTTGGACAGCCTACAGGTGTAACAAAAACAGAGTATGACTTAATAACATAATGTATAAGTACTTCAAAGACTCAGAGTTAGCTTGTAAACATACAGGCGAGAATGGTATGGATGTTGCATTCATGAAAGTAATTGAAGACATCCGTGAAGAATGTGGTTTTCCTTTTAGGATTAGTAGTGCATATAGACACCCTACTCATCCTATAGAAGCTCGTAAATCTAAACCGGGTGCTCATGCTTCAGGCAAAGCTATTGACATACTTGTAAGCATGGAACAAGCTTATAAATTAGTAGAAGTAGCATACAAACATGAAATCATTGGAATTGGAATCGCACAAAAAGGTCCTATCGGGAATCGTTTTATTCATTTGGATATGGATGAATCTCGTTCCAGACCCCGGATTTGGTCGTACTAATTATGTTATTATACACAGAGAAACAATTAGACAAAGCTTATAGAATAGACTGTAAAGCTCGTGCTAAATGTAACGAGCCTTGGGTTCAACGTGAAGACTTTAGACCTTTGTATGAAGACTTGCTTGAGTCTTATATGATTGCATACAGTGAAGATAATATACTAGGTGCTGACATACCTGAGTATTTAATAGACTCTGTAAACGATTTGCTTGAATCAACTTTAACCATAGAACCATGAAAGTATTAGATGTATTAACAGGTCCTTTAGCAGACATTCTTGATAAGTTTGTATCTGATAAAGACTTAAAAACAAAACTAAACCACGAGCTAGAGTTAGAACTTCACAGAGCTAACGTAGCTCAGTTAGAAATTAATAAAGTAGAAGCAGCTCACAAGTCAATCTTTGTGGCTGGATGGAGACCTGCATGTGCATGGATGTGTACATTCGCACTGGGCTATCACTTTATATTACAACCAATTATAGTTTTTTTATTTGCTATTTCAGGAGAAACGATACCACTTCCTGAGTTTGACATGAACGCTTTACTAACGATTCTTTTAGGAATGTTAGGACTGGGTGGTATGCGTAGCTTTGAAAAAAGCAAAGGCGTAAACAGAGATTAACAATGACTAGAAAGTCTATGAATCAAGATTTCTTTTTACCAATAATTATATTAGGTTTATTGACGTTATCTTATTTAACTTAATAATCTTGCATTTAAATGAGCTTCAATTTCATTATGAATCTTATCTAACTTAGCTGTAGCTTCTCTCAGAACAATTGATAACGTATTAAATTCTTCTTTACTTAAATAATCTTTTAAGGCTGTAATGTCTGATTTACTTCTTTCTGTAACTAGCTTACCTGTTCTGTCATAGAACAATTCATATGCTAAAAGCCTAGCTTCTGTACGTTTAGTTCTCATCCCCAATCCTTGCAAAACTTATTTTGTCTTGCCTACCTCTTAGTCCTGCCTTCATATAAGAAGTTGCACGACCTTCAAAGAAGTTCTGATGTTCAACACCCATCACTTCATCCAACCAACCTAGAGGATTCTCACGTTGGTCATAGTTTGTTTTA
>Ga0181601_10002889_pt1 | contig 14623 bp, 11 predicted proteins | sample 041ome_8_FD_133020 | JGI IMG/M metagenome (GOLD analysis project Ga0181601, IMG submission 133020) | Coastal salt marsh microbial communities from the Groves Creek Marsh, Skidaway Island, Georgia - 041407BS metaG (megahit assembly) | ecosystem: Environmental > Aquatic > Marine > Intertidal zone...
GATGCTGCTAATTCTGTTGCAGGCGACTTGTGGGTAGACACAAATAAACAACAATTATATTTGTTTACCGGTTCAGGCTGGATACTAGTAGGACCGCAATTAAGTGATGGACTAAACACTGGAGTTGAACCTGTAATTATTACCGGCACAGACAATGTTGATTATGTTGTTCTAAGAGTTGACGTATCAGCAAAACCGGTAGCAATTATTTCAACAAATAACTTCTCCCCTAAAACATCAATTGCAGGGTTTGAACAAGCAAATATTAGACCAGGAATTAATTTATCTACTAACAATATTACAGGTGGCGGCGCACCAAAGTTTTACGGAACAGCAGAAAAAGCAGAAAATCTTATTATTGCAGGAGAAACTGTTTCTGCATCAAACTTTGTTAGGACTGACATTGCAAGTGTTAGTACAGAGCCGCTACGTATTAAAAATAATACTGGTATCTCATTAGGTGCCAGTAGTGAATTAACAATCGGTGTTGAAGCAGGCGATGCTACAATTACACAAAACATTAATGGTTCAAACGTTGCAATTAAGGTTAATAATAATGGTACAATTAAGCGTGTCATTACAGTTGACTCAGATACAAACGTAGGTATTAATAATAGTGCTCCTACTGAAGCATTAGATGTAACTGGAAATGTTATTGTAAGCGGTGACCTTCTTGTAAATGGCACTACAGATAGTACAACATTCAGCATTGGATCTGTTATAACTAAAGGCGGACTAGGAGTTGCTAAAAACTTAAATGTTGGACAAAATGCTTCCATTAGCGGACTATTAACTACACAAAATATTGTACCTGATAGTACTAACCAAAGAAACATAGGTAATCAACTTGCTAAGTTTTCAACTATTTTTGCTACAACTTTTAGAGGAAACTTAGAAGGCGATGTTACAGGTAACGTTGGCGGACGAGCAGGAAGTGCTGATAAACTATCTAGTGCTACAACATTCCAGCTAACTGGCGATGTAAGTGCTCCGGCGTTTGCGTTTGACGGGTCAACTGGCGGAACAACAAAGACGTTTAATACTTCTATATCAAATGCATTTATTTCAAATCAAGTATTAACAACATTTGCAGAAAATGACGATGAAATTATTATTAATAGATTAACAGGTACAACTGGATTATTTAGATTAAGTAAAAGAACCTTTTTAGAATCTGTACCAACTAATCCTCCAGGTTCAATTATGCCGTATGCAGGTATTATTGATGCTGATCATCCGTTACCTACAGGATGGCTAATCTGCGATGGACGAGAAGTATCACAACTTGAATGGCCTTTGCTATTTGATGCTATTGGATATAGCTACAAAGACGCGGTTGATTTATCAGACGGTGGCGACATTTTCTTTGCAATACCTGACTTACGTGGAAGATTCCCATTAGGTTTAGATAACTTAGGCGGCACACCTGCTAACAGGGTTACTGGACTACAAGCAAGTGAATTAGGAAATAACGGCGGATCTAGTACTACTGTTATTGATATTGAAAACTTACCAGAACACGAACATGATTTGAGAGCTAGTAACGGCGATCAATTCTATGCTATTAATGATGTTCCAAAAAATGTAAACTCTGCAGGCGAATCAATTACATACGATTCTCCAACAGGTACAGACGTTGGACAAGCATTAGGTAGTTCAGGCGGTATACTTTCAAATACAAACGGGCAAGCTATGGACACTATGAATCCGTTCTTGGCAATTAACTATATTATCTGGACTGGAAGCATATAATGAGCTATAAATTAAATAAAACAGACGGGTCACTATTAGTTGACCTAATTGACGGGCAAATAGATGTTGAAACTACTGATCTTACACTAGTGGGTAGAAATTATAGCGGATTTGGTGAGTTTTTAAATGAAAATTATATCAAATTATTGGAGAACTTTTCTAATAGTTCTGCACCGGGTAATCCACTAACGGGTCAGATATGGTATGATACATCAACAAACAGACTAAAAGTTTATAACGGTGAAACATTTAACATCGCCGGCGGTCCGATTGTAAGTCCTACACAACCTCAAATGGTTGCAGGCGACCAATGGATTAATAATTCAACTAAACAAATATTCTTTAATGACGGTAATGACACTTACCTTACTGGTCCTTTATATACAGCACAGCAAGGTAAAAGCGGATTTGAAGTTTTATCTATATTAGATACACAAAGTAGAAATAGAACTGTAGTTGGGTTATATATTGGCGGATCGATTGTTGGACTTTATAGTAATTTAGAATTTACTCCTGCACTTGGACAAGGAATTGCAGGTTTTGATTCTGTAATTAAAAAAGGATTTAACATTGTCGACGAAACTGGATTTGCATATGGCGGCAAATCAGATTACGCAACAGCACTTATTGCTGATAATGGTGATTTTAAAAACGTATCACAATTTCTACCAGCAGATACCGATGGCACAACAGTTGGTTCATTAACAATATCTAATAGTAATGGATTAACAATTGGTATTGCTCAAAACAATATTTCGAGAATTGTTGGTACAAGTTTTGTTACTGAAAACGGACTACTTGATCACGATTATAAGATACGTGTTACTAGCTCGGCAGAAAACTCAAAATTAATTGATGCAATAGTAATTGATGCTTCAGAAAAGAAAATTGGTATTTTTGAAAGCACACCCGAGTATACATTAGACATTAACGGTGATACAAGAATAACCGGTAATCTATTAGTACAAGGTGAGACAACACAGATAGATGTAACCACGCTAAATGTAGAAGATAAAAATATTGAATTAGGATCACCGTCATCGGGCGGCCTACCATCAGAACCATCTCTCGAAGATGCTGGCCTTATTATTAAATGTGAAACAACTGACAAAACTTTGTTATGGAAAAATGCAACTGAAAGTCTTACTAGTAGTGATAACTTTGACCTAGCACAAGGTAAATGGTATAAAGTTAATGGTGAAAACGTAATAAGTGAAACAGCAATTGGAGCATCAGTAACCCAAGCATTGGGTCTTATCCAAATAGGACAATTAGACGATTTAACAATTGATGATATTTTTATAAACAACTCAACCATTCAGACAACAGTTGAAGCTTTACGTTTAACTAGTGCCGGAACTATTGTAGTTAACACACAACGAATTACAGGAGTAGTAAACCCTACTAATCCACAAGATGTTGCAACTAAAAATTATGCAGATACTATTGTAGCAAGTGAACCAGTAGTGTTTAGTATGGATATTAGTGGATTAACTAATACACAAATTGCAAGTGTTGTTAATGATTTGTATCCTGCTTCGACTAAGGTAGAAGGAACATATGCAAGAGTGCATACTACGACAGCAGCAAACGTTGTGGTCGGCGGCATTGAAGTTACAGTTAGAGACAGTACAGAGCCTGATAACGGTGAAGTATTAGAATTAACTAAAGAGCTAGTTGATAAAAATGGAACAGAAAACCAGTCAGTAGTACGTGACGTTGCTTTTAGAAATACAGCATCGGGTACAGCAACAACTACAGTGATAAGAGGTTTGAAACAGTTTATAGTTTCGGGCGGCGCCTGGGTTTTTGATGAAGAACTAACATCAAGCGTATAACGATAAATACAATATAGTAATACGCATTTAGGGGATATACACAAATGGCATATCAAATTGACAGATATAGTAATTCGATACTAACGGTAATCGAAGATGGTACAGTAGATCAGACTACTGACTTAAAATTTATTGGTAAAAACTATGCAGGATACGGCGAGATACAAAACGAAAACTTTTTGTTCTTGCTAGAAAACTTTGCAGGTGCTAATCCACCACCAAAAGCTATTAGCGGCCAGATGTGGTTTGATAGCTCGGCGAATAAATTAAAGTTTTATGACGGAACAAAATTTAGAACAACCGGCGGAGCAGAAATAAGTGCAACGCAACCATCAGGCCTAACACAAGGCGATTTTTGGTGGGACACTTCTAACAATCAACTTTATGCGTATAACGGAACAACATTTATTTTAGTTGGTCCACAAGGTTCGGGTGCAGGTATTACTCAAATGCAATCTCGTACACTTACTGATACCAATGGTGCTACACATTCAGCTATTGTTGCTACCCTAAACGATGAGCCTGTTGCTATATTCAGTGCTGTTGCAAATTATCCCTTAGCAGCAGATAACGATGGTATTTCAATCACTGACTTTCCTAGAATTAAAACAGGTATCACATTAAAGTCTGTAAGTACAGACGGTGTTAGTGAAGATTTAGGTAACGAAACTAATCGTCTTTGGGGCACAGCAAGCAACGCTGATAAATTAGGTGGAGTTGATGCTTCCCAGTTTATTCAAGCAGGCAGTGCATCATTTACTGGACAAACTATTTTCCCAGATGATGGTATTAGTATTGGCAATGATAATGATTTAAAAATTATTATTGAAAACGATAACCAGGCATCTATTGCTAATGACTCCGGTCTTAGTAGTGTAATTAAATTTAAGGCAAACAATGCTAGTGGTACACTAACACATTCAATTACAGTTAATGCTGTAGGCATTATGCCTGGCATGACTGGTACATATAACTTAGGTGCACCAACATTTAAGTTTGCAAATGTTTATGCAGACCAAGTTGACGGTAATGCTACTACAGCTACAGGTATTCAACTAAGCGGTGTAACATATAATGGTGCCCTTAGTAGTGTTCCAACTTCTACAGCATTAAGAGATAGTAGTGGTAATATTGCTGCAAATCTATTCCAAGGTACAGCAACACAAGCACAATTTGCTGACTTGGCAGAAAAATATTCAACAGCAGAAGAACTTCCAGCTGGCACAGCAGTAGCAGTTTGCGGACATCCAGATCATGAAGTCGAACCTGCAAGAGCAAGTCAAATGTGTATTGGTGTAGTTTCTACAGATCCTGCATATATGATGAATAGTGAAGCAGAAGGACAATATATTGGTCTTAAAGGTCGCTTACCGGTACGTGTTAAAGGCCCTGTGTCTAAAGGACAGCCGGTATATGCATGGGAAGATGGTGTATGTACGACGATTGCCTCTACAGGTTTAGTTGGCATTGCGTTAGAAACTAATAGTTCAGATGAAGAAAAATTAGTTGAGTGCGTATTAAAAGTATAAATATACGCATATAAAGAGGAAACAAAAATGGCAGTCGGTGATATTGTAACAGCATCTAGATTTAACCTATTACAAGGTAAAGTCGAAGAAATCTTAGGTACAGGTAGCGGAGACTCAGGATACGGGCAACCTTTACAAAGCGTACAAGTTAGCGTGGGCCAAATAATTGATGCAGACTTAATGGACGGTTTGCGAGCAGATTTAGCACAAGCAAGAATACACCAAACTGGTACAATTCCAGACGAAATTGGCGATATTAACGAAGAAGAGATTATCGGAGAAGACGAATCTGGCGGCGATGTTACAAAAGGTTTTGCAGATTACGAAACTTTAATGACAGATGTTGAAACAGACAAGTTAGTTTTTGCAAATTCTCAAGTTGATACTTTTGCAGGAATTACAGCACCTCGTTCTACTCAGTGGAACGGACTAATTGAACATGAGTTTTCTGTAACATTTGCTAGTGCAAACGATAGAAGATACTTTTTTAACACCGGCGGCGAAATTAGAATGTCCGCTACACTACAAAATTTTAGTAACTCTAAGTCGCAAGACTGGAATGATATGTTTGTTGCTATGGGAACTGTTAAGTTTTCGGCGCATGGAACTACGGCTACTGGCGTAGGCGGCGGCTGGACAGGTAGTGCTATTGGTAACTACGAAATAACTAGTAACTATCAAGAAGTATTTTCAAAATTTGGTAGTGGCATATATGCAGAAAACTACTATGCTATATCAGTTAAAGTCTCAGCAGCTAATCAATTAACTTTTTTAATTGTATTTAACGACCTTGATCCAACTGACGATGACATTGATAATCCAAGTTACCCACCAACTGACGAATTTGTTAATGGTGACCTAACTAGTATCGTTGAACAACAACGTACTATTAATGCAATTACTGTTCCATCACCAGCGTTTTCGAACATTAAGTCTTTAACCTAAAAAGCTCTTGACAAGTCGATAAACTGACTATATAATAGTAATATTATAGTCGGAGAGTTATATGGACGAACGTCTTAAAAAAGCATTAGAGTTTTCAAACTACATGGTTACGCTTAATAACCAAAAGCGTATGCTTACAGAAAAGTATTATCAAAGCCTTATTCATTATTATAAAGGTGGACAATTTTCAGTAAATCAAGGATTGATTAGTTTCTGCCAGACACTTAGTAACAACGATCAAGATGAAGTTGTATTAATTGACGATAATAATACTCCAATTTTAATAGATAATCTTGAAAATTTTATGACAGACATTCTTGATGTGTATTTTACGTCTTCAAATGAATATTTAAACGAGTTTAACAAACTTAAAACAAGCAGGACTGTAGAGAAGTTAATTAATGAGTAAAGGCATCTTAGTGTTTGCTAGGAATAACTCAGAAATTGATTATGTCAAACAAGCCTATTTCTTAGCAAAGCAAGCAAAACTTATTTTAGACTTACCTGTTACTGTAGTAACAGATAGTGTCGCACATTTAAAAAACACTTACACTGATTACGACGAAGTTTTTGACAAAGTAATAACAATTGTTTGGAATGAATCAGACCTAACAGAAGACACTACGTTTTCAAGGACTGAAAATCATTCTGCAAAAATTTATTTTGACGGTACTATTTCTAGAAAACGTTTACAATTTAAAAACGAAACTAGAACACTAGCATATGATCTTTCTCCGTACGACGAAACATTAATTCTAGATACCGATATAGTAATAGCAAACGATACATACAACCAATGTTTTAAACAAGAGCACGACTTTTTAATATATCAAAAAGCATACGACTTGGCCGGGTTTAGAGATTACTCAGAATTTGATTTTATTTCTGATACTAGTGTAGAATTTTATTGGGCTACTTGTGTGTTTTTTAGAAAAACTAAAACTAATAAAATATTCTTTAACTTACTACAGCATATACAAGATAATTGGCGTCATTATAATAGTATCTTTCAAATAAACAGATCGGTTTACAGAAATGACCATGCGTTTAGTATTGCTATTCATATAATGAATGGATATCAATCCGGCGATTTTGCAAAACCTATGCCAGGAAAATTATTTTATATTACTGATAAAGATATTTTACAAAGATTAAGCAATGACGAATTTTTTGTTTTAATTGAAAAAGAAGATTACGCCGGCGAATACACACCTATTAAGTTTAAGGGAAATAACTTACACGTTATGAACAAATATAGTCTTAACAGATGCATCGACGAGGTCCTTAATGTCTAAAGGATTTGTATTATTAGCTGAAGGTGAAGATTATGTAACTCAGGCTGCATTGTGCGCTATGAGTATTAAAGATTCGGGTAACAGTTATCCTATATCTTTGTTAACATGTGACAATGTACCAAACAAATATCAAGATTTATTTGATAAAATTATTGAAATACCTTGGTATGAAAAGACTGATTCAGTTTTTAAAACTGAAAATAGATGGAAAATTTATCATGCTAGTCCGTATAACGAAACTATTGTATTAGATACTGATATTTTAGTATTACAAAATTTAGATTTTTGGTGGAATTTTTTACAAACGTATGATTTGTATTATATAGATAAAGTTTACACATATCGAAAAGAACAAGTGATAGATAATTATTATCGAAAAACATTTGTTGCTAATAAACTTCCAAATCTGTATAATGGAATACATTATTTTAAAAAAGGTACGGTTGCACACGAATTTTATAAGTGGGTAGAATTAGTTACTAATAACTGGGAGTTATTCTACGGTCAATATTGTAAGAAACATTATCCGAAGCAACCTAGTATGGACGTAACAGTATCTATTGTAGCTAAAATACTAGATTGTGATAATGAAATAACTAATAAGCAATATCAATATCCATACTTTGTGCATATGAAGCCTAAAATTCAAGGATGGATAAAGAATATTCCAAGTAGTTGGCAAGACAAAGTTGGAGTATACTTAACAGATGATTGTAACTTAAAAATAGGTAATCATTTACAAGATACTATTTTTCATTACACTGAAAATAGTTTTGTAACAGAGGAGGTATTGAAAAAATATGAAGAAAAGTTTAGCAAGTAAACTTAATTCCTTTGTTTCTAGTAAATCCTATGTAGAATTTGTTGCGGATACTGGGGAAGTTATTAGTGCAAGAAGTAGTAAGCCTGACGGTTCTAACAGTTATATTGAAGTTACAGAAGATCAGATTAAAACACTAAAAGACGGAACTGAAAGATTCAGCCAATATATTGTTGAATACAATGGCCAAACAAAAGCATTAGAGTTGAAATACAAAAATGAACTAAAGTTTGATAATTTATCAGTTAAAGAATTTATATATAATATTCCAACAGATAGTATTAATGATGCTGATATCACAGTTATACAAGATCTCGATAATACATGTTGGAAAATTTTAATAGGTAAATCATTTAAAAAATCATTACAGGATAAAGGAATTGCATTAAATTCTACATTATATTTTAGTATAACAGCAAAAAATGATCCTAATATTTTATATAAACAAATAAAATGTAACTTTGCAGAAAGTGTAAGACAAACTTATTTTGTAATTCCATTTTCGGAAGAATTTGAATATACTATAGCAGACATAAGCGTATACACAGTGCGTTTATTTGACACTTATTGCTTTAAAAGGATAAAAGATGGCGAACAAACTTAGAGTTATTGATAACGATATTATTTTTCTATCGTACGATGAACCAAACGCAGAAAAGAACTATGCAGACTTGTGTCAAAAAGTACCTTGGGCAAAGCGTGTACACGGTGTAAAAGGATCAGACGCTGCACACAAAGCCTGTGCAGATCTTTCAGAAACAGAATATTTTGTAACAGTAGATGCCGATAACATTATTGATCCAGAGTTTGTTAATGTAGAGTTTGACCTAGACGAATTAGGAGTAACTTCAGAACATGTGTTTAGTTGGTGCGGCAAAGTACATGTTAACGGTCTAATGTACGGTAACGGTGGTCTTAAATTATGGACTCGTAAATTTGTTCATAATATGAGAACACACGAAAATTCAGAAGACGGTGATAATAAAGGACAAGTAGAGTTTTGCTTTGACGACAAATACTATCAATTTAATGAGAACTACAGTACATCTTATACTAATGAGACACCGTGGCAGGCTTGGAGAGCAGGCTTCCGCGAAGGTGTTAAGATGTGTTTAGATCAAGGAACTAAAGTAACTGACTTGCGTAATACTTGGTGGCAAAATTATGATCGATTGCGCATTTGGTGCTCAGTAGGTGCTGATGTTGATAATGGCAGCTGGAGTATTCTAGGAGCGCGACAAGGTTTATATAAAACAATGTGTACGGATTGGAATCATGCAGAAGTTCGTGATTTTGAATGGTTGAACAGCTATTGGGAAGAAGAAGTTCGTAGTAATATTGACAGTGAACACGAAGTATATGACGAAGTTGAAGAACTAGGTAAAAAACTAAGATCTAATCTTGGTATCGAAATCGGCGAACTAAATGATAATGCAAGTCATTTTTTTAAATCTGTATATAACAATACTCCTAGAGTAGTAAGGAAAAAACGTGGCTGATAATATTAAAGGCGATATAGTAAAACTATATAAAGGTAAGTATAAAAGTCAGTATTTTGAAGACACTAAAAGTTTGTTAGAAGGATTAAATCAAGTTAGTCCTAGTTTTTGTCTAGCTAAGTGGTATAGTGTAAGTTTACATCTGCCTACTGGAAAAACACACAGTTGCTATCATCCTCCTGCGCATCATATTCCTTTAAAAGAATTAGCAGAAAGTCCTGACGCATTGCATAATACAGAGCATAAAAAAGAACAGCGGCGCATTATGTTAAAAGGTGGCCGCCCAGAAGAATGTAACTTCTGTTGGGCATTAGAAGATCAAGGAAATATGAGTGATCGTGCATATCGTAGTAAAGATGTATACGAACCTGATCTTATCAAAGAAGCAATTGACTTAGGAGCAACTGGCAATCCAAAACCTAGATATTTGGAAGTTAACTTTAATCAAGCATGTAATTTAAAGTGTGCATATTGTAGTCCCCATTTAAGCACAGAATGGCATAAAGAAGTTAAAAAGCATGGTGCATATCAAATGCATGGATTTAAACACAATGATCCTAAATGGGTAGAACAACTAGGCATTAACAATGCCCCAGATAGTCCGTATGTACAAGCGTTCTGGGAATGGTTCCCTACAGTATACCCTACATTAAAAACATTCCGCATGACTGGCGGCGAGCCTCTAATGGATAAAAATACATTTAAAGTATTTGAATACGTTAAAGAAAATCCTAATAAAAGCCTGCAATTAAGCATTACAAGTAATTGCTGTCCTCCAGGCAATCAATGGCAAAAGTTTACAGACAGTTTAAAAGAAATTACTGATGCTGATGCTGTAGATCATTTTATGCTATTTTGTAGTTTAGATAGTTGGGGAGAACAAGCAGAATATATTCGTAATGGTTTAGACTTTAATATGTTGTATAAAAATGTAACACAGTTTTTGCGAGAATCAAACAAGCACAGCCTTACATTTATTATTACTGCAAACTTATTAAGTTTACCTAACTGGGTAGAATATATTAAAAATATACATAAATTAAGACAAGAGTATAATACAGATAGACAACTTATTTGGTTTGATACTCCTATGTTACATGATCCACAGTGGATGAGCATGAAATTAGCATCGCCAGAAATGTTGCAAAATTTGCAAGACAGTATAGACTACATGACAAACAATCCCGAAACATCACTTAATAGATTCAAAGGGTTTAAAGACTTTGAAGTTGACAAAGTCAGAAGGCTACTGGAATGGGCACGAGAGCCGTTAAATACTGATGAACAAGAAATAGCAATGAAAAACTTTGATATGTTTTTTACACAACATGATAAAAGACGCAACACTGACATTTACAAAACATTCCCACAATTAAGGAACTTTATAACACAATGCAAAACATTAAACACATAAAAGAAACTAGAGATAGATTAAACAAAGTCGGCCCTGGTTTTTGTGCAATGAAGTGGTTGCATCAAACTTTATACCTACATACAGGTGATAACCATAGTTGCTATCACCCTAGACCTCACCATATTCCTTTAGTTGAAATTGAAGCAGATCCTAGTGCATTGCATAACACTAAGTTCAAGAAAGAGCAACGAAAACAAATGCTTGAAGGCGAACGTCCGAGTGAATGTTATTATTGTTGGAACATTGAGGATTTAGAAGGCGATCATATTAGCGATAGAATGATTCATAGTTCTAGTAACTTTGCTGTTGACGAGATTGAAAAATTAGCAGAACTTCCATGGGACGCTCCGATTAATCCAAGATACTTAGAAGTAAGTTTTGGTAATGGTTGTAATTATCGTTGCGGATATTGTAGTCCACAAGCGAGCACATTGTGGATGGACGAAATTAAAAAGCATGGCAATTATGATTTAACTTATAATCAATATGGTCTTGATTTTTTAGAGCAAGGACGATATTATGGACCTAAGGACGATAATCCTTACATTGATGCATTTTGGAAATGGTGGCCAAGTTTAAAGAAAGATTTGTGGACACTACGTATTACAGGCGGAGAACCTCTAATGAATCCCGGGGCTATGCAATTTTTTGATTTACTAGAAAAAGAACCAGCACCGCAATTAGAAATTAGTATTAATAGTAATCTCGGAGTATCATTTAATAAAATTGACAAACTTGCTGAACGTATTAAAAGTCTGCTAAAGCAAGAAAAAATCAAATCTTTTAGTTTGTTTACAAGCATCGAAGGTTGGGGCGCACAAGCAGAGTATATGCGCACAGGAATGAATTGCAATCATTGGGAGCGTAACTTTATAAGAGCAATTGAAGAAGGTTCTCAAGTAAACATTATGTGTACCTTTAATGTATTGTGTGTAGCAACATTCCAAAACTTTTTAGAAAAGGTTATCGAATGGCGTAAAAAATATGGAAAACAAGCACTGTCGTTCGATACTCCGTATTTAAAAGAACCACCACATTGGATGATTAATATTTTACCACAAGACTTTCTAAATGAACACATGGATAGACACTTACAGTTTATTAAAGATAATATGGAATGGTTCACAGATGTAGAATATGAAAAGATGTTGCGTGTAAGAGATTATGCACGACAAAATCCAGTTGATGCTAATAAAATTCGTCAGGGACGCAGAGACTTTTACAGTTTTTTTACTGAAAACGATAAGCGTGTAGTAGGACTTAACTTATTAGAAGTGTTTCCTGAGTACACAGACTTTTATAATCAATGTAAAGAAGTGTATGAAAATTATGAGTAAAGGTTGCGTAAATGCTTATATGAATTTAAGCATACATCCTACAGGAGGTGTGAGACCTTGTTGTATGAGCAATAAGTTCTTAACTACTGACTCAGGTGAAACAAGTTTAGATAAAGCAAGTATAAACGATTTTTGGTTTAGTGAATCTCGAAAGAAATTTGCAAAAGATCTAGAATCAGGTAACCGTATTAAAGATTGCAATGCTTGTTGGCAAGAAGAAGATGCTGGTAAGGAAAGTAAGCGTATTCGAGATAACAGGGAATACGAAGGAAGAACATTTAGTTTTGATAGCTTACCAGTTGTGTTAGATTTAAGTATGGGCAACTTATGTAATTTAAAATGTCGGATATGTTCACCAAGACACAGCACGCCTTGGTTGCGAGAAGAAGCTGAAATTAATAGCCCTAAAGATATAAAAGGTTACATGAAACAACCTGAGTGGGTTATTGCAAAAGAAAGTTTTGAACCAACTAATAATTTTGTATGGGAAGATATTAAAGAGTTATTAGCACACGCAGAACGATTTGATTTTGCAGGCGGCGAGCCTTTTTATATACCAGCTCACTGGAAAATGATTCAACATAGTGTTGATAACGGTTACAGTAAAAATCAATATTTACATTATAATACAAACGGAACTATTTTTCCAGAAAAATATATTGATCTTCTCAACCAGTTTCAAACAGTTGACATACAAATTAGTTCAGACGGTGTTGGTAAGAAATTTGATTATTTAAGACACGGTAGTCCGTTTGAATTGTGCGAAGAAAATATTAATAAATTTATTCATGCACGTAATAATAGTTCAACAACTTGGTATATAGGTGCATGTTTAAGTTTAAGTGCATTTAATGCTTGGGACATTTTTGAAACATATGAACATTATGCTTCAAAAGGAATAAGAATGTATATTAATACAGTACACGATCATCACGGGGTTCGTGTACTTCCTAAAGCAACAAAAAATAAAATAATTGAAAAAATAAGAAATACAGCCAGTAAGTACGATTATCAAGACTGGGAAAAACAAAAATTAATGATATGTAATTTGTTAACTAATACGTCAGGCACAAATTACGATTGGAAAAATTTCTGGCAAGAAATTAAGATGCGAGATAAATTTCGTAATGAAAGTTTTGAAGACACTTTTCCAGAGTACTATAAAATTCTAAAGGAGACTACACATGTTTAAAAAAGACGCCTTCTACCAAGTACATTGGGAACCAACTGACAAATGCAATAGTGGATGCCCGATGTGTCCACGCTATACCGAAGACGGACATATAGCAGGATCGTTACCTGATGCCGAATGGACATTAGAAAGTTTTAAAAAAGCATGGCCTGTAGATTTTCTTAGAAATCAATTAAAAAAGATGTTGTCATGTGGAAACTTTGGAGACCCTTGTGCTTGCAGAGAATTTGTTGATATTTACGAGTATATTAGAGAAGTAAACGGAACAGTTGGACTAGCTGTAAACACTAACGGAAGTTTACGAACACCTGATTGGTGGGCAAGACTAGGCGCTGTAATGACAGAAAAACAAAACCCTGGAAATTATTGTACTTTTAGTATTGATGGATTAGAAGATACTAATCACTTGTATAGACGTAATACAAACTTTAAAAAGATCATTGAAAATGCACAAGCGTTTATTGATGCAGGCGGCATTGCACATTGGGATTATATTGTATTTTCTCATAATGAACATCAAGTAGAAGAAGCTAGAAATCTTGCTATTAAAATGGGTTTCAAAAACTTTAACATTAAGCGTACTACAAGATGGCAAAGTTATAATAGAAAAGGTATTGGATCCTTTAAGGTATACCAAAAAGGAAAATACCTATATGATTTAGAACAGCCTAGTGATTCTGCATTTCAACATAATTTTGAAGACGCGACATTATTTAAAGGACAAGAACGACAAGCAATAACATTAGATGATTTTCAAAATATGAGAGGCGTAAACAATACAGACCAACGCTGGGTAGATAATCAGTGGAAAAGTATTGAACTTAATAAACTCAATGTTAACTGTCGAAGTGTTGCTGGGCATCGGCCGCATCATAATTTTAATGAAATATATGTTGCATCTGATGGGTTTGTATCTCCGTGCTGTTTTTTGGGATCAGAACCATTTATTGATAGTAAACAGAGAAGCAGAGATGAAAATTATATTAAAATCGTTGATTTAGA
>Ga0181601_10002892_pt1 | contig 14621 bp, 9 predicted proteins | sample 041ome_8_FD_133020 | JGI IMG/M metagenome (GOLD analysis project Ga0181601, IMG submission 133020) | Coastal salt marsh microbial communities from the Groves Creek Marsh, Skidaway Island, Georgia - 041407BS metaG (megahit assembly) | ecosystem: Environmental > Aquatic > Marine > Intertidal zone...
TCACACCGGATGACCAGCTCCTTGTTCTTGTCTCGGGTGGTGGGTCCAGTCTGCTTGCTCTTCCTGCGCCTGGTCTCAGCATGGACGACCTTCGCGCGGTGACGCAGCAACTGCTTCGAAGCGGCGCCCCCATTCAAGATATGAACGTTGTCCGCAAGCACTTGTCGCGACTGCAGGGTGGCCAGCTCGCTTTAATGTCGAAGGCGCCTGTCCGCACGCTTGTGATTTCGGATGTGGTGGGCGACCAGGCCACTGACATTGCCTCGGGTCCTTGCGACCCCGACCCCAGTTGCTTTGAGGACGCAAGGGCTGTGCTTGCACGCTGGGATGTTGATCCGCCGAAGGCTGTGGCCGAGCGACTTAAGGCGGGCTGCCTCGGCGCCGTTGCAGAGACGCCCAAGCCTGGAGACCCAAGGCTTTCTCATGCGACGACCCTCATGCTGGCCACCGCCAAGGCAAGCCTGGATGAGGCCTGCCGAGTCCTTGGCCAGAGGGGGTTTCAAACCCTCTGCCTTGGCGATGGCGTTACCGGGGAAGCACGCGATGTGGCAGGGGTGATGGCCTCGTTGGTTCGCGAGATTGCCAATAACCGAATTGCCGAGTTAAGGCGGCCGATGGCGATTGTCTCGGGCGGCGAGTGCACCGTGACGGTTCGAGGCTCGGGCCAGGGCGGGCGCTGCAGCGAATTTCTTCTTGCCCATGGACTCGCCTTGGAAGCCTTGGGTGTAAGCCCTTGTGTCTGGGGGCTGGCCGCCGACAGTGACGGCATAGACGGCTCAAGCGATGCGGCCGGCGCCTATTTTGGTCCAGGCTTTTTAGAGCGTGCCCGTGCCCAGGGTCTTGACCCGAGACGATGCCTTGATAACAACGATGCCTTGAGCCTTTTTCGTGCGCTTGGGACCGACCTGTGCACAGGCCCTACACGCACGAATGTCAATGACATTCGCCTTCTGCTGGTCGTGGCATAGTTCTCTTATGGCCTTACAGGAAGTAAAACTAAGTTCGGTATCCGCGGACTCCGCGTCGGCCGGCCAGGTACTTCGCATTCAAGAACCTGATGACTGGCACTTGCATCTGCGTGATGGTGCCATGTTGAAGGCCGTTGCACCCTACTCGGCAAGGCAGTTCAGGCGGGCCTTGGTCATGCCTAACCTTCAGCCGCCGGTCGTTACAGTGGCTATGGCCGAGGCTTATTGCCGACGTATCGCCGAGGCACTCACCGACGACGAGGCTCGCCGTTTCCAGCCTCTCATGACACTCTACCTCACAGATAACACTTCAAGCGAAGAGGTGGACCGCGCGGCCCAAAGTCCAGACGTCTTTGCCTTTAAGCTTTATCCGGCCGGTGCAACCACCCATTCGGATGCCGGTGTGACCAAGCTTGAGACGCTTGATCCCGTTTTTGAGCGCATGTCGGAAAAGGGCGTGGTCCTTTGCATTCATGGGGAAGTGACGACCCCCGAGGTGGATGTCTTCGATCGCGAAGCCCGCTTTATTGAGGAACGACTCATTCCACTGCGTCATCGACACCCCGAGCTTCGCATTGTCTTTGAGCACGCCACCACCCGCGAGGCGGTGGACTACGTGCGCGAGGCCCGCGGCCCGATTGCCGCCACCATTACCCCTCAGCATCTGCTCTATAACCGCAACGCCCTTTTTCGATCGGCGCTCCGGCCGCCTTATTACTGCCTGCCTGTCTTAAAGCGTGAGCCTCATCGCCAGGCACTGGTTGCGGCCGCCACCAGTGGCAGCCCACGGTTTTTTATGGGTACCGACTCCGCCCCGCACGACAGGTCATTAAAAGAGGCCGACTGCGGATGTGCAGGCTGTTTCTCCGCCGCTTTTGCACTGGAGTTTTATGCCGAGGTCTTTGACGAGGCGAAGGCCCTCGATAAGCTCGAGGCCTTTGTCAGTCATTTTGGAGCGGACTTCTATGGCCTGCCGCGCAATGCTGGTTATGTTGAGCTTGTTCGGCAAGACCACTCTGTTCCCGACCGTCTTAGTCACGAGGGCCACACGCTTGTGCCTTTGGCAGCCGGCCAGGTTCTGCGCTGGCAGTATGCGGGCCGGGTTTAGCGACCGGTATCTGTTCTTAACGCCCGCGGGTATCATCAAGCTGGGAAGTGGGCTGGGCGGTCGCTGCTGACATGGTCAGGAGAGGAAGGTCCGGACTCCGTAGGGAAGGGTGACGGCTAACGGCCGTACGCAGCAAGTGGGATGAGATGCCCACCCAAGGCGAGGAATAGGGCCACAGAGACGAGTAATTGAGGCCTTCGGGTCACAAGGATGTGAAACGCGGTAACCTCCACCCGGAGCAACACCAAATAGGCACACGTGTGTTCATTGGATTCGTCCTTTGGATGCGAAGGGCGTCCCGCTCAAGTGTGCGGGTAGGTGGCTTGAGCCTGGTAGCAATGCCAGGCCTAGAGGGATGGCCGCTATAGACCAAGGCCGAGGGTGGCCAAGGTCCGTAACAGAATCCGGCCTACAGGCCCGCTTCCCTTTTCATAAACCACTTTAAATATAATTAGTTATCCCCTTGATTTACATGGGAATCTTAAGCTCGGATGGGCCTCAAGAAACCCTGTCTAAGTATTTGTTTAGAAAGAAAAAATCCGCTGCGTTCGCTTGACCGATCCTTGACTTTTGCATAGAGTGGGAAATTGTGTGAAAAAGTGGGGATTAGTGGGTCAATGTTTTCGGGAATTTCAGCCCTCAGCCTAGATGCCAAAGGCCGAATGACGCTACCAACGCGTTATCGGGATGCCTTGCATCGTGCCTCGGAGGGACAGGTGGCCCTGCTCGAGAGCAATGACGGCTGTCTTTTACTCATGCCGTTTAATCAGTGGTCGCGACGGGTCGAGCGTCTAACCCAGGCTTCGGGTCCGACCTCCGCCAGCGAGGACGCTGATCAGGACATGGACTGGGATGACGACACCGGCCAAGAAAGGCGACGTTTCTGGCTCGGCTTAAGCGACACGCCTGAGCTTGATTCGGCTGGACGGATTCTTATTAATCCCGTGCTGCGTGAGGGGGCGGGTATAAGCCGTGAGGTGATGTTGCTTGGCGTGGGCAGCCATTTTGAGCTATGGGATCCCGAGCGGCTGAGTCGTCACAAAGAGCAGGTTCGGGCAAGAAAGTTTCGGGGTGGTCGTGATTGATAGCGCCCCCAACCGGTCATCAAGGGCATCAGCCCGTTCTCCTCGAGCCGGCCGTTGATCAGCTTGTTCACGACCCATCCGGCTTTTATGTGGATGCAACCTTCGGCAGGGGCAGTCATTCCCGGGAGATTCTTCGCAGGCTTGGCCCCGAGGGTAGGCTACTGGCCTTCGACCGCGACCCGCAGGCTCTGCAGGCCGGGCAGACGCTCATGGCCAGTGATAGGCGATTTCGGTTTCATCCGGGCGCCTTTTCCGAGCTCTCGTCGGTGCTTGCCGCGCAAGGCTCGCTTTCAATGAGTGGGCTGCTTGCAGACCTCGGCGTCTCTTCTCCACAACTCGATCAGGCTGAGCGGGGTTTTAGTTTTATGAGGGACGGTCCACTGGACATGCGTATGGATTTCAACTCGGGGCTGCCTGCCTGGCAGTATCTCGAAACAGTCTCTCAGCAGGAGCTCGAGGACTGTCTTCGTCGATTTGGCGAAGAGCGACACGCCCGAATGGTGGCGGGTGCGATTCTTGAGCATGTAAGTCAGGCTCAGACGGGGGAGGCATCACCCCTGCGAACAACCCTGGAGCTTGCGCAGCTGGTTGAAAGGGTGCTTCGTCGACGCGGTGGGCGCAGGGAGCCAGGTCAGCATCCGGCGACACGAACCTTTCAGGCCATACGCATTGCGGTGAACCAAGAGCTTGATCAGCTGACCCTTCTGCTTGGTCAGCTACGCCAATGGCTTGGTTACAAGGCAAGGCTTGCTGTTATTAGTTTTCATTCCTTAGAAGACCGACTTGTGAAGCAGTTCATCGACGAGGCCTCAAGACCAGCCGACCAGAGGCTTCAACGGACCGCTGGCATGGGCCGCACGCAGTTTGCAATGCTTGCGCAGGCCACCGTACTTGAGCCCACTTGGCTTCGCAAGGTCGCTCGTATTCGCCCAGATGCTAACGAGATCGCGGCCAATCCACGGGCGCGAAGCGCCATTCTGCGGGTCGCTGAATGCCTTAGCCCAAATCAACAAAAACCGGAGGCGCGATGAGCCGTCTACCGAATGGATGGATTGCGGCCGCTCTTGTCATTACGGCCCTGGCGCTGGTGAATGCGCGCTACCACGAGCGCAGACTTTTTGCTGAGTCTCAGCGGCTTGAGCGACTCGTTGAGCGACGGGCCTCGGAGGTTGAAAACCTTGAAGTCTCCGTGGCAAGTCTGAAAACGCCAGCCCGGCTTGAGCAGACCGCCCGCTCCAACTTAGGCATGGTGCCCATTGGTTCGGAGCAGACCATTTACCTTCCCACGCCGGTCACCAATGCGCGCCTTGCGGAGGCCTCCCCTTGACAGTGCGACCGACCGTTATCTGGCCAAGTTTCACGCCAGCCAGCCGGCAGGACCGCTCGCGTAAATCCGCCCCGAAGTCCTCTGACCGGACGCGCAGTCTTGGAGCAAAACCGGTACGTCGATCAGAGGCCAAAAAAGGCTCGGGCTCCACGACTCGATCGGGTCATGGGTCGGATCAAAACATTCTGACCTGGCGTGCCACTGCAGGTCGCTCGCAGTTCGTTTTAGGTGTTCTGATGCTTGGCCTTGCAACGGTCTGGGGCCGATCGTTCTATCTTCAGCAAGTCAGCGTCGACCAATGGGAGAAGCGTGCCGCCAGTCGGTTCGAAAGGGCCAGCGTGTTGCCTGCTCCTCGAGGACGTATTCTCGACCGCAATGGCGAGGTGCTCGCGGTGAGTCTCTCCGAGCATCGTCTGGGTCTTGCGCCCAAGGTACTCGATGTTCGTCATCCTCGACTTCCTCAGCTGGCTGAAATTTTGGGTATGCCTTTGCAAGACCTGCAGGCGCGTGTGCAGGGCACCACACGGTTCTTTTACCTTACCTCAGGGCTTGAACTCACCAAGGCCGATCAGATTCGGGCGCTGCGTATTCCAGGCGTTGAGCTTGAGCAAGAGTTCCAACGCTACTACCCCCATGGGGCAGCCTTTGCCAACCTCATTGGCTTTACCAATAGCCAGGATCAGGGCCTTGAAGGCCTGGAACGGCAGATGGAAAAAACCCTTCGTGGCGCAAATGGTGAAGAGCGACTGGTGGTGGATGGTCGCAGCCAGGCCTTTGGCCAGAAGACTGTGAAGCCGGCTGTGCCGGGGAAGGACATTCGTCTTTCCTTTGACGCAGGGATTCAGGCCATTGCCTACCAGGCCGCCCAAGAGGCCTGGCGACAGCATCAGGCCAAGTCGGTCTCAGTTGTTGTGGTGGACAGCCGCACCGGCGAGCTTCTTGCCCTCTCGAACGCTCCTTCCTTTGATCCCGGACAGCGCGGTCAGCTTGATGCAACACGCGTTCGTAATCGCGCGGCTGCCGATTTGTTTGAGCCTGGTTCCACCATGAAGCCCTTTGTTGTTGCGGCTGCCCTTGATGCCTCCTTGTTCGAGCCTTCGACATCCATTCCCACGGGCAATGGCCGGATGACCATTGGACGCCGAACCATACGCGATACGAAAGCCTACGACCGCCTTACCGTCACCGAGGTTATAAAAAAATCCAGCAACGTCGGCATGGTTCAGATCTCGCGAGGACTGCCTTCTTCAAGCCTATACGACACTTTTGCAAGCCTTGGCTTTGGCCAGACCACGTCACTTAAGTTTCCGGCCGAGGCCTCGGGTCGGCTACGACCCTGGCAGTCTTGGCAGACCATCGATAAGGCCACCATCTCCTATGGCTATGGCCTGTCGGCCTCCTTGTTGCAAATGGTCCAGGCTTACACCGTCTTTGCACGTAATGGCGATATGGTGGATCTTCGGATGACACCGGCCAATGGCCCGGCTGTGGGCACACCCGTCTTTAGTTCAAAGACCGCGGCGGCGGTTCGTGAGATGCTCTCTCAGGCAGCGGGCCCCGAGGGCACCGGATCCCGTGCTCAGCTTGAGGGCTTTCGGGTGGCAGGCAAAACGGGAACAGCCCATAAGCCTGAGAACGGTGGCTATGCCAAAGACCGTTACATCGCCTCCTTTGTCGGATTTGCACCGGCCACCGCACCTAGGCTTGTGATTGGTGTGATTGTTGATGAGCCGACCAAGCAGGGCCATTACGGAGGTGAGGTGGCCGCGCCCGTTTTTGCAAGGGTTGCAGGTGACAGTCTTAGGCGCATGCAGATGTCGCCTGACCCGGCCGTTCGCATCCAGCCCACCCGTGTTGGCCAAGAAGAGGGCATCCTTTGATTCACCCCTTGGCCATCGAGGATGTGAAGAGTCAGCATTATGCTGAGCAGCTTCGGCAAGCTTGCTCAGGCCAGCTCGTCTCTCAGGTTCAAAGGCTTGTGGAGGGGGATTGGCTACTGGCCCTACCTGGCAAGCAGATGGGTCTGCAGGCCCTGCTTGCAGCCTGCCTTGAGAAGGCGGCTGGCGGCATGTTGCTCGACTCGACTCATGCCCAAGCCGTTGAAGCCTGGAAGGCCGATTCCGCGGCCTTGGACAGCGGCCGTCGATCACGTCTGGCCGTGCTTTATGTTGATGAGCTCCGCGAAAGGGCAGGGCTTATTGCCTCGTATTTTTATGGACAGCCATCGCAGTCGCTGAAGGTGACGGCGGTTACGGGGACCAATGGCAAGACAACGGCCTGCTATGGACTTGCCCGCAGTCTTGCCCTTCTTGGAGCAAAGTCGGTCTGCGTGGGCACCGTAGGCATTTTTAGTTTCGAGCCGATACGTCAGCGTGCTCCCTACATTCCTGGTCAGGATGACCCTTTGGTTCGACAGCTGGCTGAGCCTGGCCTAACAAGCCTTGATGCGGTGAGCCTGCAGGCGTGGTTGGCTGATTTTCTGCGCCGAGGTATTGAGCATGTCTGCCTTGAGGCAAGCTCCATTGGCATTGTGAGTTACAGGCTTGCAGGCTGCTCGATACGGGCAGCGGGTATTACAAGCTTCGCCCATGATCATCTCGACTTTCATGGAAACCTCCAGGCCTATGCCGAGGCAAAGGCCTTATTGTTTGAAGCCCCTGGGCTTGACCACTCGGTGCTTGCTGAACCCATAGAAGGCCAAGACCCTCTACCCGAGGTGATACATCAGGCCGCTTCCAAGTCGGCAAAGCGCCTAGCTGTTGTGGTCCAAGCGCTTCAGCAGCCAAGCGCCCATCAGTCTTCCGGTAGGTCAATCACTGCAGCATCTCAGTTAAGGCTTCTAACGCGATTGAGTACGGAAGGCTCGCTGCAGATCGCTCTTCAGATGGCCGACGCAGGCCCAGGGTTGTCCGCAGCCGTGTTCAAAGACTTTCCCTTGCCTGGTCTGCATAACCTTCAGAATGCCGCGGTGGTGGCTGGGTTACTGCACAGTTATGGCTTCACGCCCGATCGACTGCTGCATGCATTGAATCGGTTTGTTCTTCCCGAAGGTCGCCTGCAAAGGCTGGAACCCTTTAAAGGCAAGACGGTCGCCCCAGAGCGCGCCAGCCTTCCCCGGCCGACCGTCTGGGTTGATTTTGCACATACGGCCGATGCCCTTGAACAGGTACTTCGAGCGCTACGGCCGCTGGCCAGTGCCTCAAAGGGAGAGCTCATTGTTGTCTTTGGCTGCGGGGGGGACCGTGATGTCGCGAAGCGGCCGCTTATGGCAAAGGCCGCCTTCGCTGGCGCGGACCAGATGGTGGTTACATCGGACAACCCGCGCACCGAGAACCCCGAGGAGATTGTTAATCAAATTCTCACAGGCCTTGAGCATGACCAGCGGCGGCATGTTTTGGTGGAGCTTGACCGAAGGCTTGCCATTGCGAAGGCCATTGATCTTGCAGGACCCGCTGATCATGTTCTGATTGCCGGAAAAGGCCATGAGACCTACCAGGAGGTTCGGGGCGTTCGGCTCCCCTTCGATGATCGTCAGGTGGCTTTGCAGTTTCTTGAGAGTTATCGGCCTTTGCCGAGTCTTCATATGATCTACGAATGGCTGCGTACTGATGGGCTTTTGCCTGATGGGCTCGAGGACAGCCGCCTGAATCCCTCCGGCTCACAGGCGCGGCCCTCGGATTGGCTTGAGCCTCTTGGGGCCATCAGCAGTGACAGTCGCCAGCCCTGCCGCCACGGCCTTTTTGTGGCGCTCAAGGGCGAGACCTTTGATGGCCACGACTTTGTTGTGACGGCACTTCAACAGGGCGCGCGTGCTGCCTTGGTTGCTCATGCCCAAGGCATGCCCGTGGGCATCAGCGATGACCAAAGCCGTCGGCTTATTCCGGTTTGTGATGTGCAGCAGGCCCTTACAAGCCTTGCCGCGCATTGGCGCCTTTGGTGGGCGGGACCTTTGGCGGCCGTACTTGGATCCAATGGCAAGACAACCGTCAAAGAAATGACGAACCTTGCCTTGCTTGAGGCCTTTGGTCAGGGCCATGTCCATGCCACTCGAGGCAATTTGAATAATCACATTGGGCTGCCCATGACTTTGCTTGGACTTCGGCCTCGACACCGTGTGGCAGTGGTTGAAATTGGTATGAACCATCCCAACGAGATTGAAGGGCTGGCCAAAGCTGCCGCTCCAACGGCGGTGGTCATTACCAACGCCCAACGCGAGCATCAGGAGTTCATGCAGACTATTGAGGCCTGTGCCAGGGAGAATGGCTCGGCTCTAAGCTTCGTTCAGCCCAAGGGCTTTGCCGCACTGCCCTGTGATCTCGACCATGAGCCGCTCTGGGCCAAGACTCTTCAGGCGCGTCCCGATATTCAGCTGATTCGTTTTGGGCTGCGGGGCCAGCCCGCAAGCACAACGGCCTGGGGCCAGCGTCCACTGGGCAAGCCGAATCTCGAGCTTCGCGCAGTAGCAGAGCCTGGACCCGGCCTGGCTGTGAGCCTCGTCATTGAGCGCCCAGCGGAATCGACATCGTTCTCGGCGGTTGACACCGAGACCCTGGGGCCCGTGCGACTGCCCGCCATCGGCGAGCATTACGCCAGTAACCTTGCGGCGGCAGCGGGGCTTGCCTTGGCCATGGGTGTGGCACCTAAGAGTTTGCAACGCGGCCTTGCGCGGTTTGCGCCTGTGAATGGGCGGGGCAAGGTTCACCAGGTTCTACCCAATGCCTGGCTTGTCGACGACAGTTATAACGCCAATCCCGACTCGGTGCTTGCTGCGGTGAAGGCCTTGTCGGGACTTGAAGGTGCGCGCCTCATCATCCTTGGGGACATGGGTGAGGTGGGCGATCAGGGGCCTGCCTTTCATGAAGAGGTCTTACACAAGGCAAGTCAGGCCGGCATTGAGGAGATCTGGCTACTCGGAGAGGCTATGACAAGCGCAGCGCGCAGGCTTGGAATTGGCAGACCCTTTCCTGATTTGGCGAGCCTTTCTGCCGCCCTGCATAAGGTGCTCAAGGGGCTGCCTGCAGCCCACCCCCCTTTGGGTTTTCAGGCTCAGAAGCCTGAGCTCACCGCCTGGGTAAAAGGCTCTCGTTTTATGCGGCTTGAACGTCTTGTAAACGGTGTCTTGGATCACTACACAAAGGGCCTGGCATGCTCCTCCTAATCTTTCAGTCGCTGGATGAGGTTGTTCGTGGCTTAGGAGTCTTTGGCTACATTACGCTTCGAGCGGTTCTTGCCAGTCTTACAGCGCTCTTCATTGGGCTCTTCCTTGGGCCACGGGTCATTCGCCGACTTACCCGTTTAAAAATTGGGCAGTCGGTTCGCGACGATGGTCCGCAGACCCACTTGATTAAAGCGGGAACGCCAACCATGGGTGGGTCACTTATTCTGTTGTCGATCGGGGTTACCACTCTGCTCTGGGCCGACCTGTCAAATAGGTTTGTATGGGCTGCCTTGCTTGTCACCCTGGGTCTCGGCGCCGTGGGCTGGGTGGATGACTACAAAAAGGTAGTGCATCGAAACCCGAAGGGCCTTTCTGCAGGCTCAAAGTTTTTCTGGCAGTCGCTTATCGGTCTTGTCGCTGCCTTCTACCTTGCCTTTGCCGTGTCCGCACCCTCCGGCACGGAAGCCTGGGCCCTTTTCGAGCACTGGTGGTCCAACGGCTTTTTCTTCACCCTGCCATCTCAGGCCGACCTCATTGTTCCTTTCTTTAAGAGTGTGGCCTATCCGCTTGGCCTCTGGGGCTTCGTCATTCTTTCTTACCTCGTCATTGTTGGCTCGAGCAATGCCGTGAACCTCACCGATGGCTTGGATGGCCTTGCCATCATGCCCACGGTGCTTATTGCCGGTGCTCTTGGCGTCTTTGCCTACGTGGCCGGCAACGCAGTTTTCTCCAAATACCTATTGCTGCCGTTCATTCCGGGTGCTGGTGAACTTACGGTCTTTTGTGCGGCCTTGGTTGGAGCCGGCCTTGCCTTCTTATGGTTTAACGCCTATCCCGCACAGGTCTTTATGGGAGACGTGGGGGCCCTAGCCCTGGGCGGCGCGCTAGGTGTTGTCGCCATTGTGGTTCGTCAAGAAATTGTGCTTTTCATCATGGGGGGTGTCTTCGTTGTCGAGACCCTCTCGGTCATGCTGCAGGTGGCCTACTTCAAGTACACACGCTATCGCTATGGAGAGGGTCGTCGCATTTTTCTTATGGCACCTCTTCATCATCACTACGAGCAAAAGGGCTGGAAAGAGACCCAGGTGGTTGTGCGCTTCTGGATCATCACGATGATGCTTGTTCTCGCTGGACTGGCCACTTTAAAGATTCGTTAAACCATGAAAGACATGCCGACCGTTCAATGGCCCTGTCCAGAAAGTGGATGGCAAGGGCTTCGTGTTCTTGTAGTGGGTGCGGGGGAATCTGGCTGTGCCATGGCTGACTGGCTTCAGCGTCGCGGGGCGGATGTTCTTATGGTGGACAGCCGCACTGAACAGCCAATCCCGCAGGGCCTTCGTGTTCAGTGGCAACTCCCCACGCCCTTTCCTTCTTCGCTTCTCGATGATCGCCAGATGCTGGCTCTCTCGCCAGGTCTCAGTCCTCATTCCGAATGCCAGAGCCCGTTAACCGAGCTTTTGAATGCTGCCGAAGAAAAAGGCTTAACCGTGGTGGGCGAGCTCGACCTTTTCGACTGGGCTTTAAGTCATCTTGGTCGAATGGACAGCGCCGAGGATGAGGGCAAGACCCTGGCGCTTGACCGCCCCCCTGTGGTGGCAGTCACAGGTACCAACGGCAAGACAACCACCGCAAGGCTGACCGCGCATCTGCTGCGCGCGGCTGGCGTGGACGTGCAGGAGGCCGGTAACCAAGGCCCCTCACTTTTAAGAGGGCTGCTTGAACGGGAAGCTTTGGCCCGGTGGCCGCAGGTCTGGGTTCTTGAGCTCTCGAGCTTTCAGCTTGCGCTTGCCCATCGGTTTACGCCAACCGTGGCAACGGTGCTCAACCTTAGCCAAGACCATTTGGACTGGCATCCCAGCATGCAGGATTACCTTGCAGCTAAGCTTCGGGTCTTTGGTATTGGGCAGCCAAGTCCATGCGCCATGGTTGTGAATCGGGGTGAGGAGGCCTTGCTTGCAGCCATCGAGGCTTTACGACCCAAAACGAAATCACGCCCGATGGTGAGCTTTGGAATTGGTCCAGCCTCAAGCCATCGACCTGGTTTTGGCCTGCTCCATCAGGGCATCGAATGGATTGCCCATTGGCCTGAAGACCCTGAGCTCAAGCCTCAACGCCTTGTTCCTATCGAGGCACTGCGTATCACGGGTGGCCATAACAGCCTAAATGCCATGGCTGCCTTGGGTCTTGCCATGCAGGTCTGCCCCGAGCTTGCCCCCATGCTGCATGCCTTAACCCAATACTGCGGCGAGCCACACCGCATGCAGTCCGTTGCCGAAATCGATTCGGTGGAGTTCATTAACGACAGCAAGGGAACCAATACGGGGGCTACCATGGCCGCCCTTCGCGGCACCTCCGGACCGATCGCGATCATTCTTGGTGGGCTCGGCAAGTCACAGGATTTCTCCGGTCTGGTTCGACTTCTGTCTGAACGGCGTGCCCATGTGGTCACCATCGGTCAGGCGGGGCCCGAGATTGGCCAGGCCTGTCAGCAGGCGGGGCTTCAGGTCCAATCGGCTCGGAGTCTCGATGAGGCGGTCTCACAGGCATGGCACTGGGCGCGCGATTATTCCGTGCAGACAGGCGCCCGAGTCATGGTGCTCTTGTCACCTGCCTGTGCAAGCTTCGACATGTTTGACAATTACATTGACCGCGGGCAAACGTTTGCCCAGGCCGTGACTCGGCTTGCAGAGCGGGAAGGCCAGCCATGCTAGCGACAGCCTCCAATCAGCCGCCCTTAACGCTGGACCGTCGCTACATGGGTGTGGTGCTTGCCATGCTCATGACGGGCCTTGTCATGGTGTATTCCGCCAACCTTCCTCTGCCAAGCAGCAATGCAGAAACTATTGTCTGGGCGCAGTTAAAGGGCCATCCCCTGCATGTGGTTCTTGGTCTTTTAGCATTTGCGCTTGCCTTTCGCATTTCCTCGGACGACCTTCATCGCTACTCGGGCCTGCTCTTTACCTTTGGCCTCTTGCTTTTGCTTGTTGTGCTTGGCTTTAAGTTCATTGGTGGCGAGTCCTTTGTTCGGGATGGCGCGGTTCGGTCCATCCCCGTGGGGCCGCTGACCTTCCAGCCCTCCGAGCTCATGAAGCTCTTGGCCATTATTTTTGCAGCGGCCTACGCCGTGCGTCGCCACGACCGTATGCGCGAAGACCTTATTAAGGGCCTCGCCCCCATTGGCTTGCTTATGGTGATTGTCACAAGCCTGCTCATGGCCCAGCCCGACCTCGGCACAACCGTTGTCATCACTGTGACCGTGGCAGCGGTTCTATTGCTTGGAGGCATGAGCCTTCGTGTGGTGATTCCTCTGGTCATTCTTCTGGCTGCCTTCTTTGCGCTTGCCATCTACCTCACACCCTTTCGCGTGGCGCGCATCATGTCCTACCTGACACCGTGTGAGGCGGGCCACGCCCAGGCGGCGGGCTACCAGCTCTGTGGCGCCCTCATTGCGTTTGGTCATGGCGGACTTTTGGGCTCGGGGCTCGGCACCGGGGTGGCCAAGCTGGGCTATCTACCCTTACCGCATACCGACTTTATCTTTGCAGTCATTGGCGAGGAGCTTGGCTTTGTCGGGGTGACGGCCTTGTTGCTTGGCTTTGCCTATCTCATTCGTTACTGCATTCAGGTGGGGCGCCTTGCCATGTCTCAGGAACGTCTATTCGCCGGCCTTGTGGCTCAAGGCATCGGGGTATGGATTGGGGTTCAGACCTTTATTCATTCGGGGGTGAACACCGGACTTTTGCCAACCAAGGGGCTGACTCTTCCGCTCATAAGCTACGGGGGAAGTTCGATGCTGGTGGTGTGCTTTGCCCTTGGGGTTGTGGCCCGCATTGATGCAGAAAACCGAGCCATGGCCCGAGGCCGGCGCATTGGGCCCTTGGGTCCTTCGGGAGCCGCGGCTAAGGCGGCCAGAGACAAGGCGTCATGACAACTCCAACTCCACCCAACGTATCGCCACACTGGCAAGGCCGCCGCATTCTGATTGCAGCCGGCGGCACAGGTGGGCATATTTTCCCCGCGCTCGCCGTTGCGCAGGCCTTACGTGAGTTTGGTGCGGATCTGCACTGGGTGGGCAGTAACCGTGGCCTTGAGGCACGGGTTGTACGGGACGCCCAGAAGATCAATCTCACGGAGCTGCGGTTTCAGGGTGTACGCGGTCGTGGATTTTCCGCCTTGTTAAGTCTGCCTATTCGCCTGCTTGGCGCCATGGTCGAATGCCGTCGCCTTGTCCGTGACTTTCGGCCAAGCCTTGTTCTTGTCTTTGGCGGCTATGTCTCGTTTCCAGTGGGTATTGCGGCCTGGCTCCAGCGTGTTGCGCTCGTTGTTCACGAGCAGAACGCAGTCATGGGCACAGCCAATCGCTGGCTTTCACGCTTTGCGACACGTGTTCTTACAAGCTTCTCACCGACTTACCGAAGCCCTGCCTCTGCCGTCTGCGTGGGCAATCCTGTACGTCCTGAGCTCATTGCGCAGGGCCGCGCCTTAGGTCGGACTCTAGGGGAGGCACAGCCTTTGCGCCTTCTGGTTATCGGTGGAAGCCTGGGCGCTCGAGCCCTGAACCAGGCTCTTCCTGAGGCGGTGGCTACGAGTCAGTCGGGTTGGCCGCAGGGCATTACTGTCCAACATCAAACAGGGCTTTCCGAGCATGCCGAGGTTCAGGCGCGTTATCAGGCGCTTGGGCTAAGTGAAGAGCAGGTGCAGGTGCATGCCTTCATTGACGACATGGCCCAGGCCTATGCGTGGGCAGACCTGGTAATTGCAAGGGCTGGCGCCTCTACGGTCTCCGAGCTTGCTGCTTTGGGTCTGCCGGCTATTTTTGTCCCGCTTCCCAATGCCATCGATGATCACCAGACGGCCAATGCTCGGGCCATGGTCATGGCCAAGGCCGCCCTCCTTGTGAAGCAGTCACCCGAGCTCGCCTCGGCCCTTGGCCAGTGCCTTTCGCAGCTTGACTTCAGTGGCCTTCAAGCCATGA
>Ga0181601_10002893_pt1 | contig 14618 bp, 15 predicted proteins | sample 041ome_8_FD_133020 | JGI IMG/M metagenome (GOLD analysis project Ga0181601, IMG submission 133020) | Coastal salt marsh microbial communities from the Groves Creek Marsh, Skidaway Island, Georgia - 041407BS metaG (megahit assembly) | ecosystem: Environmental > Aquatic > Marine > Intertidal zone...
CGGACTACTCGATGGCCGGGGCATGGTCGAAGTCGTGGCGAGTGAGCGGCGGGACGGATCACCGATTGAGCAGAACCTGCGTTGGGGCGTTTATGTCTCTTTCGCGGGCGATACCGAATATGCTCGCACTTGCTTTAAGGAATATGGCTGCATCACGGACTCCAGCGGCAACTACAGCGCCATGTGGCGGCCATTCCACCTAATAGGGCTGGAGCTGGGATTGACTGTCGCCAACCTAGCGCTCCGGGGTGAACCGACCGGTGTTGCAGACGCATGGCGCGGCGATGTCGCTGCCGTCGCTAAGTTTGACCTCCCAGCAGGTAAGGAACTCGATGGCGAAGGCGGATATACGGTTTGGGGCAAGCTGATGCCTGCGAAGGAAAGCCTGGCCGTCGGCGCGCTCCCTATTGGCCTTGCTCATGGTTTCACCCTTAAGAATGCCATTAAGCAGGGTGATCCTGTGCGCTGGACGGATATTGATTTTTCCGAAGATGATTTCGCCGTGAAGTATCGGCGTCGGATGGAGTCGGAAATCCAGCCAAGCTGAGCTATATCAGCCTCAACACACCTCTTCCCGTCTTCGAAGGATACTCCCCATGGCATTAGCACGCGGCCGTCAATTTCTGGCGATCCCTGGCCCGACCAATGTTCCGTTGCGCGTCTTGCAGGCAATGGACCGGCCACCGATTGATTTCACCAGCCCCGAATTCGCAGCATTGGCGGAAGAGGTGCAGTACGGCCTGCGCAAAGTCTTCAAGACAGAACATGACATCTTCATCTGGGCCTCCACTGGCCATGGTGCTTGGGAAGCAGCCCTCGCCAACTTCTTCTCTGCTGGTGAAGAGGTGTTGATTTGTGAAACTGGCTCCTTCTCCGAATGGTGGTTTGAGATGGCGGGCCTGCTTGGCCTGAAGCCTGAATATCTGCCAGGAGATTGGAAACAAGGCATTGACCCGGCAAAGGTGGAAGAACGCCTGCGCGCCGATACAGAGCACAAAATCAAGGGTGTTGGCGTTGTTCACAATGAGACTTCGACGGGCCTAACGAATGATCTAGCGGCGATCCGCAAAGCCATTGATGCCGCGGGCCACCCTGCCCTGTTATTGTGCGACACAATCTCCTCCCTCGGCTCCATGGACTTCCAGATGGACGGCTGGGGGGTGGATGTTGTCGTCGGCGGTTCCCAGAAGGGTTTGATGCTACACACGGGCCTTGGCCTGCTTGGCGTCAGCGCCAAAGCGCTCGCGCGCGCGGATGAGGCCGATGTGCCGCGCCGCTATTGGGACATCCGCCGCTCACTGCAGATACCCTATCACATGCGTAATCCAGGCACGGCACCAGCACATTTCTTCTACGGCCTGAAAGAAAGCATCGCCTTCATTGAGGAAGAAACCCTGGACGGCGTCTTCGCCCGCCACGCCCGCTTAGCAGAGGCCGTCCGCCGCGCCATCGCCGAATGGGCCAAAGGCGGCGCGCTCAACTTATTCGTCGAGAACGAAGCCAGGCGTTCCAACTCCGTCACAGCCGTTGAGTTTGCCGACGGCTACAATGCCGACGAATTCCGCTTCGCCGTCCGCGATGATTTCAACGTGATGCTGGGCGGTGGCCTTATGAAACTCGGCGGCAGGGTCTTCCGCATCGGCCACCTAGGCGACTTGAACGAGCCCATGGTTTGGGGCACCCTCGCTGCGATTGAGGCAACGCTGAAGCGCAAGGGCATCCCGCATGGTGATGGCGGCGTTGATGCGGCGATTTCGTATTTGGCGGAAGCGTGAAGCTCAATGATTATACAGTCTTAACGCCTTGATGAGGTTACCCATGTACCGGCTTTTTACCATTATGATTGTACCCGTGTTGCTTTCTGGATGTGTCGGTGCCGCAGTTAAATTCGCCGCATACACTGCAGGGCACGCGGCGGCAGAAGCTGGGGCTCAATCGGATCATCAAAAAGCAATCTACCTCCATGCTAAGCCAGATCGGTTTCCGATTGATCTCGCAGTCCATCCACCTGAAGCTACTTGCAGCCGAAATGGCGAAATAATACCCGCATCAAGCTCTTCTACGAAATCAGAGCCACTCACTCTTTCGAACAAACAACTTACCAACACTATAACCTGTGTTGCGCCTGGCTACCTGCCGACTCAATTCGCCTTCATTGGTTTGGTTGAGCGGTACAGATTACGTGGCGATTTCTTGAACCGAAAAATTTACCTCTACGATCACGTAAAAGACGCTGAAATCTGGCTGACGCCTGAAACCTTCCCGTCTCTCGCCGCGCGTGACGAACATTTTGCGGTTCGACGCGCACACGCTTCGCAAACCGACCAAGTTGTTTCTAAGGTATATGACAGGCGCTACGGATGCAGTGAGGATGATAGTGGAACAGTTGCCGCATGTTCAGATTTCGATGTTGGCCATTCAAGAGTTTCAGAAATCAATCGTGGCTCTATCGACGAGGCGTTCCGATCAGTAAAGATAAAGTCAGAATCGTAACCGAGGTTTGGAATAAGGTATGCCCCCCAATCCAGCTAAACTAAATGCCCTGCAGCTTAAAACGCTCACACTCCTTCAGGAGGTCGCGAAGCATCCGATGTATGTGACGGAGGACGAAGCGACGGGTGAGGCTATTATTCAGATGTTGCCGCCAGCCCATGGCAATCACTTCCACATCGGATCAGTCGTTGTGATGGGGAAGGATGCGACAGGGCTTTCTAACCAGGCCGTATGGAAAGCGCTTGGCCGCAAAGGGCTGGTCACGGAGCGGCCAGATGGCAAAGCGGCATTGACGCCAGCAGGCAAAAGTTATGACACGGGCATTCGTGACAAGATTCTGCACAGCAGCGATCATTAAGGCCTGATAGCCTCAGCCCCTGGAGAGACGCACCAATGCCCATCCATGAGCTTTACGCAATCCGCTACGGCTATCACCCTGACGGCCATACGGACGCTGAAATGGCGTTTGGCGGAGATCCATCTATCCGCGTTGCGGGCATGGACTTCTTCATCTGGCTGATTGTGACGGACCAGGGCAAGCCGATTGTGGTCGACACAGGGTTCTTTCCAGGCTTGGCCGAACGCGTTGGCCACGCACCGCTGATCAACCCGGCAGACGGGGTGCGCATGGCGGGCTTTGATCCAGCGGCGGTGCAAGATGTGATCATCACCCACGCGCACTATGACCATACTGGCAATCTAGGCGATTTCCCGAACGCGCGCTTCCATATGGGTGCCACCGAAATGGCTTCCATCACCGGTCCGTTGATGACCCACCCGGCGACGCGGGCAGGCTTCGGCAAACGGGATGTCAAAACGCTTGTGGGCTTTGTCTATGAGGATCGGATGCGCTTCTTGGATGATGAGGATGAAGTGTTTCCAGGCATTCGCTCATTCATCCTGCCTGGGCACACCACCGGGCAGTTGGCGCTAGAGGTCGATACAGCGCGCGGCCCTGTTATTGTCGCGTCGGATGCCGTTCACCTCTATAGCGAGCTCGAGACTGAGCGCCCCTTCCCCGTATTCCACGATATGGGTGAGATGATCATGAGCTATCGCAAGCTAAAAGCCCGCGCCGCGCGCCCGGACCTGATCGTGCCCGGCCATGATGCAGACGTCACCCGCCGCTATCCGGCCCTAGCGCCCGAGTTTGAAGGCAAGATCATCCGGCTAGACCGCGCGCCCCTGGCGGGTTGATTGCATAAGCGCGACCGCTTGGCTGCTTGAGCGCGCGTCAATTCCGGCTATTCTATTGAACACTATCAACCAATCGCGTTTCGAGGATTCCATTGATGCAGGATACGAGTACAGACGTCGTCGTTGTCGGCGCTGGTAATGCAGCCATGTGCGCTGCCCTTTCCGCCCGTGAGTCTGGCGCATCCGTGATCGTGCTGGAATGGGCCGATATAGAGAACCGTGGCGGCAACTCCGCCTATACTGCAGGCAATATCCGCACGGTGTTCAACGGAAACGACGACATCATTTCGCTCTGCTCGGATTTGTCTGAAGAAGAGATCAAAATCAGTGACTTCGGGACCTATACCCAAGACCAGTTCTACGACGACATGGGCAGGATTACCGAATACCGCACTGATCCCGATATGTGCGAAGCGCTCATCACCAAGTCCTTGGACACCATGCATTGGATGAAGGACAAGGGCGTTCGGTTCCTGCCGATCTACGGCAAGCAAGCCTATAAAATTGACGGTCGGTTCGTATTCTGGGGCGGTTTGGTTGTTTCCGCTTGGGGCGGTGGCCCGGGCTTGGTCGATGCCCTGCATGAAAAGGCCGAGAAAGACGGCATCGAGGTCCGCTACGAAACCCGCGCCCTGAAGCTCATCCATGACGATGATGGCGTCCATGGCGTGCGTGTGAAGCAGCAAGGCGGCAAGAGCTACAATATCAATGCGCGCTCTGTCGTGCTGGCCTGCGGCGGATTTGAATCCAACGCGGAATGGCGCACCCGTTATCTCGGCCCAGGCTGGGATTTGGCGAAGGTGCGCGGCACCCGCTACAATATGGGCGACGGCATCGCTATGGCTCTTGAAGCAGGTGCACGCCCCCACGGCAACTGGTCCGGCTGCCACGCTGTTGGCTGGGATTACAACGCGCCTGAGTTCGGCGACCTAGCCGTTGGTGATAATTTCCAGAAGCACTCCTATCCCTGGGGCCTGATGATCAACGCCAATGGCGAGCGTTTCGTCGATGAAGGCGCTGATTTCCGCAATTACACCTACGCGAAGTATGGCCGCGCCGTGCTTGAACAGCCCAACCAAATGGCTTGGCAAGTTTTCGACAGCAAGATCATCCCAATGCTTCGGGACGAATATCGTATCCGCCAGGTTACCAAGGTAAAGGCGAACACGATTGAGGAGCTGGCGGCAAAGCTTGAAGGCGTTGATGCAGAAGCGTTCCTGCGCGAAATCAAAGAATACAACGCTGCTGTCACCACGGATGTGAAGTTTGATCCGAACGTGAAAGATGGTCGTCGCACCAACGGTCTCGCCATCGACAAAACCAACTGGGCCAACACAATTGATGAAGGCCCGTTCGAAGCCTACCAGACGACCTGTGGCGTGACGTTCAGCTTCGGCGGTCTGAAGATCAATCACGAAAACGGCAAAGTGCTGGACCCGGCTGACCAAGCCATTCCGGGCCTGTACGCAGCCGGAGAACTGGTCGGCGGGTTGTTCTACAACAACTATCCGGGCGGTACTGGCCTCATGGCTGGCTCCGTCTTCGGCAAGATTGCAGGCACAGCTGCCGGTAAGGATGCCGTCGGCAACGCCTAATGCACAAGCGGTAAGCCCCATCACGACCACTCAACGGAGATCCCGAGAATGAAGCAAGATATCGCCGTTCTCGGCTCCGGGTCGTGGGGGGCAGCGCTTGCGATCGCACAAGCATCTGCAGGTCGATCTGTGCTGCTTTGGGCGCGACGGCCTGAACGGGCTGCCGAAATCACCCAATCTCGCAATGTGGCACCGTATCTGCCCCAGGATGTCCGCCTACCGGATAACATCACCCTCACCAGCGATATAGCCGACTGCCGTGGTGTGTCGACGATACTCGCCGTAACACCCGCCCAGGCACTTAGGGAAACACTGCGGGCGCTTGGGAGTGCAACCTGCATCGTTCTCTGCTGCAAAGGCGTTGAACGCGGCACTGGGGCGCTCATGCCTGAAGTGGCGCACGCTGCCTTGCCCGATGCCAAAATCTTCATGCTGAGCGGCCCAAATTTTGCCGCCGAAGTCGCACGTGGCTTACCGGCAGCCGCCACGGTGGCCGGGCCTGACCTTGAAGCGGCCGCCGCCCTATCGAATGATCTGGCCACCCCTGCCCTACGCCTATATCCAAGTGGCGATATGACGGGCGCGGCATTGGGCGGTGCCCTGAAAAACGTCATGGCAATCGCCGCTGGTGCGGTTGAAGGCGCTGGCCTTGGCGAGAACGCCCGCGCTGCCGTTGCAACACGCGGATTGGCCGAAATCGCCCGAATAGCGGTCGCCATGGGGGCTGAGCGCGATACGCTGATGGGCCTTGCTGGCATTGGTGACCTGATGCTCACCTGCTCCGGCTTACAATCCCGCAATTACAGCCTGGGTGTCGCACTCGGGAAAGGCCGTGAATTGGCCGACATCCTTGGCGAGCGCCAGACCGTGGCTGAAGGTGTCGCGACAGCATCCGCCGCCCGCGCCCTTGCTGAACGCCTTGGTGTTGAAGCGCCAATTACAGCAGCCGTCGATGATGTAACCGCCGGCTGCATCGACATTAAGTCCGCCGTTGCAGGGCTATTGAGCCGCCCGCCAGTGCAGGACGAACGGGCCTAACGGATCAATGCTGTAACGATCACCGGCTGCCAGGACAGGATGATCAAGGCGATCAACGTTGCGACGAGGAACGGGCTAAGCGCACGGAATATCTCACCCGGTTTTACGTTGGATGCGGCAGCGGCGATGTAGAGGCCTGCGCCAACCGGCGGCGTCAACAAGCCAAGCACCAGATTGATGCTGATCACGACGCCGAAGTGAAATGGGTCGATGCCGTAGCTGGTCTGCGCAATTGGTAGGAGGATCGGCACGACGATGATCATCGCCGCGATCCCATCCAGCATGGCACCAACGCCAAGCAGCAGGATGTTGACCAGCAGCAGGAAAACAAATGGGTTTTGAGTTAGGCCATTCAGCCATGCAGCCACATTTTGCGGGATTTGTTCATGCAAGATGATCCAGCCAAATACATTGGCCGCCGCAATCAAAAACAGCACGACGGACGACGTGATCGCGGTTTCCCGGAACAGTCTTGGCAGGGCTGAAAACTTAAGGTCCCGATAGACGAACAGCCCAAGCACGGCAGCGGATAACGCTGCCAACGCTGCCGACTCGGTCGGCGTTGCGATCCCGCCCAAAATGCCGCCAATAATGATCGCAGGCACCAGGGCTGATGGTGCGGCCTGTAGCAAAGCCTGCCGTGCCGCCTTGCCTTTGATTGCCTCCCCTTGCGGAAAGCCCGTTCGCCAACCGACGAAGGCAATGGCGCACATGAACCCAAATGCCAGCAGCAGGCCAGGCAAAATGCCAGCCATGAACATGTCGCCAATGGGGATTTGCGCCAGCACACCGTAGATTACAAACAGCATAGAAGGCGGGATAATGGGCGAGAGCAATCCACCTGCCGCTGTCGTGGCAGCCGCGAATGCTGGGCTGTAGCCTTGGCGGGTCATCTCCGGCGTCATAACGCGGCTCATAACGGCGATTTGTGCTGCGGCTGAACCAACAATGGACGCCATCATCATGTTGGCCAACAGGTTCACATATGCCAATCCGCCCCGGTAAGCACCAACGAATACCCGCGCCGCACGGATCAACCGCGTCGTCACCCCGCCTTCGTTCATCAGCTCACCAACAAGCATGAACAGCGGGATGGCAAGCAAGCCATATTTCTCAAGCCCACTAAAGAGTTGCTGCGGATAGCTCTCAAACAACACGAGATCGCCAGAGGCCAGAATATGCGTAACTGCGGTGATCCCCAGCACCAACGCAATAGGGGCTGCCAGGAACAGCAGAATAATGAAGGTGCCAGCTACCGTCATGACATCGGTGCTGCTTGCGGAGACCGGAGCGCTTCCAGCAGGTTAGCCAGGGCATGGATCGTCATTGCAGCAGCGGTCAACGGCACAATCAGCCAGATCCAATACTTCGCAACACCAATTGTCTGCGTTGGCTCACGGTAGATAAAGTTAAAAGTCTCACCGAGGAACGCATCCACGGAATAGGAAAATGAGGCTAGCGTCACAGGGTCATACCAGCGCCAGCAAAGCCAGAGCAGGAATAGGGAGAATGCGAAGATGATGGCGTCAATCAGCAGCGCTACCGACCGATGCAGCCGCGGCGGCAATGCGTCTGTCAGGATTGTGACGGATACACCGGAACGCCGTTGAATGGTGATCGACATGCCGAGGAACGCCATCCAAACCATGGCATAGATCGCCAACTCATCCACCCAGAATAGTGCAGCACCCGCTGTGCGGGTCGCCACATTGAGCAAGATCAAGCCCGCCACAGCAGCCGCAAGCAGGCCAGCGGCTGCCGCCTCAATGCCAGCAAGGCGGCGGCTGAGTGTGCTTAGGACTGGAACGGGGCGGGTGGTCAAAATGGTGCTGCCAGATCACATAAACTAGATACAAAAGGAAACGCCCCCTCACCCATATCCGCCGCTAAGAGGCTGCAGACCATGTGAGGGGGCGTATTCGCCCTATTTAAAGTGCCGCAGCTTCCGCACGAAGGGCGGGGATGCCGGGCGCTTTTGGCAGCCAGATTTTGTCCCATTCTGCCACGGCGTCGCCGTAGAACTCTGGGCCAACTTCACGCACCTCAAGGCCTTCTTTCTCTTTCAGCATTGGCAGGAAGGTGCGCTCAACTTCTTCCGTTGCATCAAGCACAACATCCAGGTGCTTTTTCATCAGCTCTGAAACCATCTTGCGGTCTGCTGAATCAAGACCCTTCCAGGTCCGGCCAGATACGATGCCCACCATTGGGAACATCATCTGGTTGGACACGACGACTGTCTTCGCCAGCTCCCAGTATTTCAGCTTGATGGTGAGCTCAAGGTCCATCTCAATCGCATCAACCTGGCCATTGGACAGGGCGTCATAGACGTCCGGCAGCGGCATGGGGGTTGGGGCGGTTCCGAGGATCGTGTTGAAATCCTTGGTCGCAGCGAACGGCGTCACGCGGATTTTACGGCCTTTGAGGTCTGCAATGCTCTGGATTGGCTTTGCGGACACAATCTGGCGCACACCAGCCATGCCGTAGCCAATGCCGACAACGCCAACCTGGCTTGGTAGCGTATCAAGCAGCGCCATCGCCGTGGGGGACGTTTTCAAGAGTTTTGCCGCCTGGGCGTTGTCTTTCACCAGGAACGGCGTGAACAATGCGGAGAATTCAGGCGCACGGTTGGAGATTTCAGCAACCGTCATGAACGCCATATCAACAGCACCGGACTGCATCTGCTGCAGAACTTCAGCCTCATTCCCAAGCTGGCGGGACGGATAGACCGTGACCGTGTGCTTGCCACCCGAAGCGGCCTTCAGGTCTGCTGCAAAAGCGTTCGCTTCCTTGGTCCAGATATGTGGGGGCGGCGTGATCAGCCCCATCTTCATGTCTTTGGCCTGAGCGGTACCAGCCACCATCCCAACAGCAGCGGCGAAAGTCACCGTCGCTTGCAAAATCCGTTTCATATGCTGCTTCCCTTTTCTTATGAATTATCGTGCGGCCCCAAGGTATATCGCGGATTCAGGTGGGCGTGAATGTGTTTAAGCTGCGCCATCGATTTTCAGCTCTGCAAGCTCGAGCCCGACCGCCTTTAGATCCACCTTATTCACGCCCGTAAGCGGCAGATTGTCTTTGATGAGAATGCGGCGCGGATGAGCATAGGCAGGGCCGTTCTGAAGCGTATAAGCCTTCAGATCAGCCTCACTCACGGTCTCATCATGTAAGACAACCGCGGCAACAGGGCATTCGCCCTTGGTGGGATGTGCCTGGGGTAAAACCACGGCCTGCGCCACTGCAGGATGCTTTAGCAGCAGGTTCTCGACCTCTTTTGGATACACATTCTCACCACCGCAATTGAACATGTCGTCCACCCGGCCTTCAAAATAGAAGAACCCGTCTGCATCCTTCGACAGGATATCGCCGGTGCGCAGCCAGCCATCAACAAACCGTTCAGCCGTGACCTCCGGCAGGTTATGATACCCAGGCGTATTGGCAGGACTTCTGATCCAGAATTCGCCGATATCATCCCGCTCACCGCCATTCGGGCCGACAAGTTTTACCTCAGTCCCCGGCATGATTGAGCCGACAGACGCGCGCGGAACAGGCCGTCCATCCAGCGGCGGGGATAGGCAGCCGCCTGCTGTTTCCGTCAAGCCGTAGCCTTGGGCTGTGGGCACGCCGAAGACGCGCGCCAATTCATCCATCAACTCACCATGGGCAGGCGCAGAACCGAGCCGGAGAATTTCAAGTTTCGAGAAATCGAGCGCCTCAATCAAATCCCGCTGCTGCAACATGAGCGAGAACATTGTTGGCACGCCGCCAGCTTCCGTCACGCCATAATCCGCTAGCGCTTGCAGATAAGCCCGCGCATCAAACCCACCCATCAGGACGATAGACCCCCCTGCCCGTAGTTTGGGCTTAAAGGCGATGGTCATGGCGTTCTTGTGATAGAGCGGTGCTGCAATCAATCCGCGTTGGTCTAGTCGCGCTGGCCAGTGCTTCTGGCGGATTTCGATCAGCCAAGTCGTATTACCATGGGTGAGCGTCATGCCCTTTGGGCGACCGGTGGAGCCAGATGTATAAGGATGGAATGCCGGATCATCGCCCGTAATGTTTAGCGGCTGAAATTCTGAAGGCTGCGCTGAAGTCGCAGCCCAGAAATCGCTCCAGCCTGCGGGAGAATCGCCGAGCGCTAATTTGATTGGCACATCCTTGGCCGCTTCTGCCAAGCGCGCATTCACGGCAGGCTCTATCAATGCGGCCTTGGCACCGGCATCGGCCAGGATATAGGCCAATACATCAGGTGCCTGCTTGATGTTCATCGGCACGGGTACGACGCCAGCGCGCATCGCACCAAACATGGCCGCGAAGAATTCCCAGCGGTTGGACATGCCAAGACCCATGCGATCACCGGGCTTCAGGCCAGCTGACACCAGTAAGTTGGCAACACGGTTCATAGCCGCGTCCAGGGCCGCGAAAGTGATGCGGCGCTCATAACCCTGGGAGACGTCTATAACCGCTGTTTTGTGCGGGTAAGCGGCACTCGCACGCCAAAAGAACCAGCCGAGTTGCCCCTCGCCTTCATACTCATGCCGATCATTCATCCTTAGCTCCCGCACTCTGTCCGCTTGACCTCAGACGCCGATGCGCCGCAGTGTCATTTGCAGAAATCATATCGGACCAAGGACGCCCTGAACATGATCCACGCCATCGCATTAAGCGCGCATCTGCTCGCCGCCATCATTTGGGTCGGCGGCATGTTCTTTGCCTATATGGCGCTGCGTCCGTCTATGCCCGTGCTATCGCCGCCTGACCCTGTGAAGCTTTGGGGGCGGGTGTTCTTCAATTTCTTCAATTGGGTCTGGCTGTCGATCATCGTCCTGGTGTTGACGGGCTATTGGATGCTGTTCGCCGTCTATGGCGGCTTTGCGTTGGCACCAGCGTATCTGCACATCATGCACGGCCTAGGGCTGGTGATGATCGCGCTCTACCTGCACCTGTTCTTTGCCCCCTATGGACGGCTGCAGAAAGCCTTGGCTGCAGATGATTTTCCAGCAGCGGCAGCGCAAATCCCAAAGATTCGGCGGATTGTGGCGATCAATCTTGTAATCGGCCTCGCCAATGCTGCCATTGGCTCAGGTGGTCGTTACTGGCCTTGGTGAGGCCTCAAACGCTGTAAAGCAGCCAGTTAAAAAAGTCGCCGCCGCCCATAACAACATCAGTTATGAGGCTCGGTGCCCACATCACGACACGAATGGCACCGCTGACCGCAGCTTCAAGAACGCCTGCGAAGAATGGCGCTTCTTCTGGCTCCGCCATGGCTGCGACGAGCGCACCCCAGCCAAATCGCGCCAGGCCAAAGCCGATGCCGATAATCAGATAAAGGTAAAGCAGGCTCCGCAGAAAACGCATACGTCATGATCCAGTCAGTTGATCCTGTATGGATGCCCGCCGAATGCGATGGGATCAAGGCGTAAAACAAATTCTGTTGTGCGATAGCGATCTGGTGGCAAGCGCTTTATGCTGCTTCGCAACTGATTTATTGCCGATCAACGGGGAAATATTCGTCATGGAACTGATCTTCCGAGCAGACGCCTACGCCAAAAGCTGTGAGGCCGTCGTTCAGAAAATCGACGAAAAAGGTGTCTGGCTAGACCGCACGATTTTCTATGCTGAGGGCGGCGGTCAACCGGGCGACAAAGGGGTTCTCATCGGCCCAGATGGCACCAAACGCACAGTCGCCAATGCGATTAAGGGTGATGGCCCAGAAACATCGGTACATGTGCTGGCCGAAGATGCGCCAGCACTTGCTGTCGGTGATAAGGTCACCGCAGAGATCGATTGGGACCATCGTCACACACTAATGCGTATGCACACGGCCATGCACCTGCTCTGCTCAATCGTGCCTGCCGGCGTTACGGGAGGTCAGGTCGGGCTGGCTAAGAGTCGGCTGGATTTTGATGTGGGCGAAACCACTCTCGTCAAGGAAGATATCCAGGCTGCACTTGATGGCCTATCTGGCAAAGACGCGCCGGTGACATTCCGCTGGATCGATGATGCAGATTTGGACGCCAATCCAGAACTTGTGCGCACAATGTCTGTGGCACCGCCTCGGGGCAGTGGCAAAGTCCGACTCATTTCCATCGGTGATGACGCGATCGATCTGCAGCCCTGTGGCGGCACCCATGTTGCAAATACCTCTGAGATTGGGCGCATCGTTGTTGGCAAGATTGAAAATAAGGGCAAGCGTAACCGGCGCGTCAACATCACACTGGAGGACCCAGCATGACCGATACTGCTTCTGCGCTTGTTTCAACGGAATGGCTGGCTGATCATCTGGATACGCCCGGCCTCGTAATCCTGGATGGCAGTCACCACTTGCCGACCACAGGACGGGACGCCAAGGCGGAATTCGAGGAGCGCCACATCGCAGGTGCGCGCTTCTTCGAAATTGATGAAATCGCCGACAAAAATACCGATCTGCCCCACATGCTGCCACCTGCTGACGAATTTGCGGCCAAAGTTGGTGCCCTTGGCATCGGCGATGATGATCTGGTTGTTGTTTACGACACAATCGGCACAACTGGTGCGGCCCGGATTTGGTGGACATTTCGTGCTATGGGCCATACGCGCGTCTCCGTGCTGGATGGCGGAATGCCGAAGTGGCTGGCGGAAGGCCGCGCGGTAACGGCAGAAACCGCACCTGTCCCACCGAAAAAGCGCAGTGCGCGACGCCAGGCAGCCCTGGTCCGCAGCCGCGAGGACATGCTGGCGAATATTGATTCCAAAGCTGAGCAGGTTGTTGACGCCCGGAGCGCTGGCCGATTCAACGCCAGTGAGCCAGAACCGCGCGCGGGCATGCGTGGTGGGCATATTCCAAACAGCAAGAATGTTCCCTTCCCTGCTGTGATTCGTGAGGATCGGACGTTCAAAACGCCGGATGATGTCCGCGCGATTTTTGCCGGTGCTGGCGTGAACCTTGAAGCTCCGATTACGACCACCTGTGGGTCCGGTGTCACGGCTTCAACACTCGCGCTGGCATTGTTCCTAGCTGGCGTTGAAGATGTCGCCGTCTACGATGGCTCCTGGAGTGAATGGGGTGCGCGGCAAGACACACCTATCGATCAATAAGAAAGCACTGCTGACATGATGAAAGATAAGAGCAACAAGCACCCCGAAACGCTGTTGACCCATTCTGGGCGGGATCCACAAGCGCATTTCGGTGCCGTCAATACGCCGATCTTCCGCGCTTCGACGATCCTGCAAGCCTCTATGGCGGAATATAAGCGCCCCAAAGGCCCGCGTGAGCAACGTTATGGCCGCCGTGGCACGCCAACGACATTTACGCTGGAGGACGTGATTGCGGATGTTGAAGGTGGTGCGGGCTGTGTTATCGCTTCATCCGGGCTGAACGCCATCGCACTGGCACTCCTTTCTCAAACCAAAGCTGGTGACCATGTCCTGATGGCCGATTGCGTGTATGGCCCAGCGCGGAACTTCGCTAACAAAATCCTGGCGCGCTTCGGCGTGACTACGACATTCTTCGATCCTGCAATTGGTGCTGATATCGACGGCATGTTCCAGGACAACACGACCGTTGTTTACATGGAAGCGCCTGGATCGCAGACATTCGAGATGTGCGACGTGCCTGCAATCGCCGCCGTTGCCCGTAAGCGTGGCGCGATTTCTATGACTGACAATACATGGGGCACACCACTATTCTTCAGCCCATTTGCCCATGGCTGCGATATCTCCATCCACGCCGCGACCAAGTACATAGTCGGGCATTCCGACGCCATGCTGGGTGCGGTGACATATAATGAGGCGACAGAGGAAAGCGTGCGCGATATGGCAGGCACGCTCGGCGTGTTTGCAGGACCGGACGACGTCTATCTCGGCACGCGCGGTATGCGTACATTGGCTGTGCGCCTTCGCCAACACCAAGAGAGCGCATTGGCGATGGCGGATTGGTTGTGGAACAGGCCGGAAGTTGACCGGGTGCTGTACCCTCCCCATCCCAAAGACGCTGGTCACGCGCTCTGGAAGCGGGACTTTACTGGCGGCTGCGGGCTGATGGGCTTCGTTCTAAAAGAGGCTACAGATACAGGTCTTGCCGCCATGCTAGATGGCTTGGAGCTTTATGGAATGGGTGCCAGTTGGGGTGGGTTTGAAAGCCTGATCCTGCCCGCTGACCCCGGTGCCAACCGGACGGCCACCACATGGAACGCCCCTGGCCCGCTGATCCGTATCCATATCGGTCTCGAGCATATCGATGACCTGATCGCTGATATGGACGCCGGATTTACGCGGTTGGCGCGGGCCTCAAATTAGGCCCGCACAGCCACATTAGCC
>Ga0181601_10002895_pt1 | contig 14606 bp, 13 predicted proteins | sample 041ome_8_FD_133020 | JGI IMG/M metagenome (GOLD analysis project Ga0181601, IMG submission 133020) | Coastal salt marsh microbial communities from the Groves Creek Marsh, Skidaway Island, Georgia - 041407BS metaG (megahit assembly) | ecosystem: Environmental > Aquatic > Marine > Intertidal zone...
AAATAGTTCGTTGGAATAGAGTGATTTCTCTTATAACTCCACAAAGTGGCATTTTCACGACACGTCAAGATATTAGATCTTCTTTAGAGGAGTAGGAGTTACGGATCTCCTTAACTCACATGAGGAAATGCCAATTAAAAAACTTAATAAAAAAATAATTGAAGGCATATGTAATGCAAAATCAAAAAAAGAATGAAATGTTATAGCAATTAAAATCATTATTATTTGTATTTTTAAAATATTTAATTTTTGATAATTAATTGTTTTAGCAATAATAGTAAAAAAACTAAACAGAAAGATCCCTGATCCCACTATCCCCAACTCCCCAAAATATTCTAAATAATCATTGTGCACGTGGTCATAAAAAGTTTCATTTAATGCATATTCTAATCTAAAAATTGTTTCAAAATTTCCTAAACCATAACCAAAAAATATAAAATTTTTTATTTGATCTAAACTAAATGTAAAAACATCTATCCTTAGATGTTCTTCATTGAAACTTGTATTAGATATTCTGTCAATTACAACATCAAGTCCTATAAAATAATTTAAAATACCTATATCAATAATAAAAATTGAAATTAATACTTTTCCTAAAAATGTAATTTTTTTATATTGATAAAAATCAATGCAAAAGTATGAAATTAAGACAATTAAAAAAGTCAAATTACCGCTTCTAGATTTAGTTAGAATAATACCTATACAAATGATGATAATTGTTATTCTTGCTAATGTAATTTCACTAAATAAAAATTTAAAAAAATTTTTTTTTATAAAGTATTGATTATAAAAATTGATATAAGTAATCAAAGTCGTAAAGCATATAACTAAATAAAAACAGAAGTGATTTCTGTTAATTATAGTACTACTAAAATCTAATAAATTACCGTTGTAAAAAAATCGAATGAATGAATACAATAAATAAATAATTGTAATTATAACGAATGACTTAAAAATTTTTTGGAGATCTCTTTTTTTCTTAATTAAATTCCTACAAATAAGAAAAATTAAGATTATTGATAAATATATGAATAAAAATTTTAATGTATTAAGAGGATTAAGCGTAATAAATTTGTTAACCTCACTTCCTAGATAGCTATAATACTCAAAGCTTTGAGGACTTAAGTATCGAATGATTTGATCACCCCATGGTAAAATTTGAAAAATGATAAAAAAAAATGATAAAAATATTAGAAAATAAGTATTTTTAGAAAAATTTATTAATTCAAAGTTATTATATTTTATCAGAAAAGTAAGAAATAAACTATTTATCAGTGTATATAAAATTAGAAAATCTAAATACTTTGAAGAACTAATTAAAATTGGAATATAAATTATTATTATAAATATAACATATTTGTATCTGTTAAAATAATTTTCCAATTTAATTTGGACTTACGAGTTTTTCAGAAAGATTTTTTTTAATATTTTCTTTTGCTAGTTCTTTAATATTTGAACCATCCTCTTCTAATTCGTTAGAGGCTTCATCAATGGCATTGCTTATATTGTTTAAAATATTTTGTTTTTTTTCAACGATTTCATTTTCTTCATCAATTATTTCATTATCTATTTGAGCATTTTCATTAATCGAAATCGCATTATCTATTACTTCTATTTCACCTGATGAAATTACCTCAGCGATGACAACTTTTGAAAATGTACTATTTTCAACATTTATTGATCTTGATAGTTTTTCTTGGATCATTTCTTTGTCCTCTTCAATAGCTATTTTTACTGCATCTTTTGCAATCTGATTATTTTCTTTTGAAACCGTATCTAATACTTTTGAGGAAATTGTAGGATCAACATTTACTATAAAGTTTTTAAGAGTATTAACGCTATCTATATCGTTATTGATTGTGTCAGCAATTTTCTCAGTAACTTTATCACTCAATTCTTCATTCTGAGATAAGATTGAATTGATTTTTTCAGGATTTTTTGCAGAAGCTTCAGATATAATATTTAGCATAAGATCTGATTTTTTTATTGAGATATCATCCATCAATTTTTGAGAAAGATTTTCATCAGCATTGGCTATAAGTTTTCCTATTGATTTATCATTAGCATCAGCCTTATCCACAACCGTATCAATTATTTTGTCCAGAACTTGATCATTTGATTTAATAATTTCATCAAACTTATTGGGATTTTTTTCAATTAATTCATTTACTATATTTGAAGTAATTTCAGGTTTATCAGCAATTACTTTATCTATAATCGAATTACTTAAATCATCAGATGATTTTTCAACAACTTTACTAATCAAAGAGGCATCGTCCCCAGTAGAGGTTATAATTTGATTTAATTTATTTTCTTTTTTTGAAGTGATTTCTTCTTTTAGTATTTTAAAGTCTGACTCGCCTATGACTCCATCTCCGTCGAGATCAGCCACCTTTCCTTTTGATATTTTATTTTCTATTGCTTTGTTAATTTTTTCTTCATTAGGAATAGCTGACTCCACAATAACTTCTTTCAAAAATTCTACTTGTGACTGAGTATTTTCATTTAATTCAATTGTTTCAATTGCATTTTCATTAATTGACAAACCTCTGTCTGGCTCAACATTGACAACTTCTCCTTTAGATGTTGCGATTTTTACTTCTCCTTTTTTCCCAAAGGAATCAGTAAATAAAAATACTTGAGAATTTGAAGAAGAACTAAAATCACCTGATAGGGCTGTACCATTGAGATATAAGTCACCACTAGGAGATTTGATAATTGCTTTATCAGTGGTTAGCTTGGGTATTTCTCCTGTTTCAATGATAAACGACCCTTTCGAAAAAATTATTTCAAACCCTGGAGAAACAGTATCGATGTTATTAAAAGAAGAAATTAAAAACTCACTATTTTCATATATGATTAATATAGTCCCATCATCTAAAGATACGCTCAATGTTGAGTCATTTTGTGTAAAAAATTTTACACCCGTAGCAATTTCATCTAGTAAGTCTAACTCAATAGTTTGATCGTTTTCTTTGTAAATAGCATTACCTTTTATTTCTTCAACATATCCTATGACTTTTGCTTGCAAGATTTGAATATTTAAAATTAAATATAAAAATATAATTGATTTTAAAATGTTAAGTAAAAACAAAAAATTTTTTCTTATTTTAGTTCTTATAAATTTTATCATTTTTTTCTTTTATATTTTTTTATTTTTTTCTAGTCCTTATTCTATCTCTAAATCTATTGATTTAGACAATAATATTGAAATGTACGATTTAAATTTTTTTAATCAATTTAATCAACTAGACCCAAGGCATTGGATAGTTTTATCAGAAAATAACCCAGAAAATCTCTCAAAATATCTAAAATATGGTTTTAAGATCTCAAAAAAAAATAGTGATTATTTTAATTATCTAAAATTTATATATTATAAAAATTATAAAAATATCGAAGATGAGACTAAAATTATAACTAACTCACTAATCTAAATAGTAGTTATGTCAAACATTCACCAAAACAACCCAAAAGAAAATCAAGTTTTAGATCGACTATCAAATGTGGTCTCAATTGAGCCAAAATTTTTGTGGTTTGTCTTAATAAAATATAAAAGATATATAGTTTTATTCCCAATCTTAATTACTCTCATTGCTTACGTTGTGTCAAAATCAATGACACCACTTTACGAGTCTACTGCAAAAATAATTATTAAAAATGAAAGTTCAAATATCATTGAAATTGATGAAGTTTATGAAAATCGATCAGTTGATCAAAATAGTTTCATAAATACAAATTTAGAAATTTTAAAAAGTAGAGAAATTAAAAATAGAATATTGAACAATCAAAAAAATGAGCAAGTTATTAATAGTCTTTTAACTAGTATAAATAATAAAAATTCATTATTAGATTTTTTCATAAAAGCGGGTTTGATTGAAAATAAAGATTTAACATATGAACAAATAATAAATCAAGTTTTTGAAACATTAACATTACACTCACCCAGAAATAGTAATGTTATTAATTTATCTCTTAATTCAATTAATCCGGATATATCATATCATATATTGAGTTTTATCATTGAATCTTATTTGCAATTCGATATCGATCAAAAAATCTCAATAACAACTTATGCCAATGATAAAATTCAAGATAGATTAAACGAGTTAGAAGATAATTTGAATATATCTGAAAAAAAACTTCAAGATTTTAAAACTGAAAATAAATTAATCGACCTAGGAGATATTAAAAATTTAAAAGCAGATGAAATAAAAGCTATTTCATCAAGAATAGTAAAGGCTGAACAGCAAATTCAAAATCTTCAAAATGATTTCCAACAAATAAAAATAGCTGAAGACAATCTAGAAGAACTAATCAGTATCAAGAAGTTAAGAGAAAATTCGGAAATTCAAACCCTAAAAGCAGATTTAGATACCAGTAAGTCAAACTTAGATGCCCTCCTTCTTGTTTATAAGTCATCACATCCAAAAGTTAAAAAAGCATTGAAAACCAATGATAATCTCAATGCAGATTTGATGGATTTAATTAATGAGAATATTACTGTCTTTGCTTATGAGTTATCTAACCTGGAAAGTTTTGTAGAGTTAAGTAATGATGAACTTGAAGAAGCAAGACAAGAACTTCAAGAGCTTGAAATTCAAGAACTTGAAATGCAGAAGTATGTTAGGGAAGTAAATTTGAATGAAAGAATTTATCAAACTTTTATGGAAAGACTTAAGGAAACAAACGAAGTAAAAGAACTTCAGGTCTCAGATGCTAAAATTCTTGATACTCCATCGATACCTATTTTGCCTATTTTTCCAAGACCTTTAGAAACAAGCTTTTTCTCATTTATTTTCTCTATCATCGCATTGTTTTCTGTAGCGTCCTATTATGAAATTTATAGACGTGCTATTACTAATACAGATGTTCTTGAGGCCAACAATTTTGATGTATTGGGTGTAATCCCTAAAATTAAGATTGATGATAGCTTAGGTTTCAAATCCATAGCTTTCTTAGAAAATAAAGATAAACAATTTGTTGAGGCTATTAAAATGTCTCAGGTATTCTTGGAGAGAAGATTTAAAAATTCCAAAGTATTTCTCATAACATCTCCTGTTGCTCAAGAAGGTAAAACCACATACTCATTAAATACCGCATTGTCTTTAGCTCAGAAATATAAAACGCTTTATTTAGAACTTGATCTTAGAAGACCAAGTTTAAGAAAAACTTTTAAAATGGAAAATATCAGTGGATTATCTGACTTAATCAAAGGGTCAGATATTAATTTTAGTGATGTTTTATTTAACATAGAGGGGTCTAGCTTAGATATTATTCCTGCAGGTAATCCAACAAATGAAATTGACTTTTATGGTGAGCAACTCAAAGAATTTATATCTACATTAAAAAATATTTATGATTATATCATAATTGACTCTGCTCCAATTTTGCCAGTTTCTGATACGTTACATTTGGCATTATCAGCTGATACTACAATATTTGTAGCTAGGTCAGAATACACAAAATTAGTTGGTTTAGTTAATGCTCATAAAAAAATAACCAAAACAAGTAATTGCACAACAACATGTATCATTAACTACTTTGATACTCAAAAACTAGACTATTATAATTACTCAAAGTATGGATCGTATTATAATACCTATTATAACTACGAAACTAAATAAATCTTTAATCAGTATTTTTTAAAAATAGTTAGATATTTTTTTTTGTCAGGATCTGGCAAAATAAAATAAAAAGCCATATATATGAATATTTGAATTATGAGAGCTATAAAAAGCAAAAATGGAAATTGATCAATTAAGGTAACAAATGTTAGAGGAATAAACCAAAGTGGCATTAAACAAATTGTAACAAGTGCATTATATAATTTTTTTTTATTTTCATCTCCCTCACTTCCACCCATTGCAAAAAAAAGTTTAATGTGAATATGTTTATGATCAGCATTAAATGGGGAATAGCCAGATAAATATTTTCGTATGAAAGAAAATATTACTTCAGTTATAGGATAAGAAGTAATTAGCACGACTGTCCATAGACTAATTTGTGGATTGGCAGAGAAAAATTTTAAAATAATTATTCCAGTGATCCATCCCAACCAATATGCACCAGTATCACCCATAAATATAAACCCTTTAGGAAAATTAAAAATTAAAAAAATTGATGTAGCTAGTATTATTAACAAACATGTTAATACCAACTCTGATGAGTCATGAAGATAAGATAAAACTATTATTGATATATTCATCGAAAGAATACTAAAACCAGCCAGCCCATTCATTCCATCGATCATATTTACACCATTAGCAAGGGCAGTGAGGGCTAAAACATAAAAAATTATTTTAAATAGTTTAAAATCATAAAATTCTTCCATAATATTAATATTCAGTTCTGGAAAACTCTCTGAAATAAAAATAAAGAAAAATGAAGAAGTTATTAAAATTAAAAATCTTGTAATGGGACTGACGTCTCCAAATAAATCTTCTTTCAAACCAAAAAGAGATATTAAGAAAGTTCCAATTAAGACTTCATAATTAAATATTATTGAATTCTGATCTGTAAAAAAAATATATGCATAACTAAAAATTATTATAATTATACCACCCAACCTTGGAGTAAAACCCTCATGAGACTTTTGTAAACCTCGATACTCAAAAAAATTAAAAGAATGTTTAAATTTTATTAAATAATAAGTTAGCAAAAGCTGACAAAAAATAAGAAAAAATACAGTTATCATAACAGTCTAAATTAAAGTAATTTTGACTCATTAAAATAAAATTAATAAAATTAACTAAGCTTTATAAGCCGCTTTTTTATAAAATTATTAATGAAAAAATATAAATTATTTGGTGAGAGAAATAGTGGGACAAATCTCGTTAAATACCTATTAGATCAGGATAATTTTTATCGAGATGATGTAGAGTTTTCTGAAATAAAAATTTTAAATAAGATTATATCTATAATAGGAACAAAATTTCCTCAAAGTTATGACTTTATTTATGATCACTTAAAATATAAGAAAACATTAGAAATCTTAGGCTGGAAGCACTCTTATCCTGATAAGGAAACCATAAAAAAATTTAATGCAATTCCAGTTTTGATTGTAAGACATCCAAAATTTTGGAAAGAGTCGTTTACAAAATATCCATTTCATCATTATGGAGCTGAGAAATATAAATTTAGAAAAATTGAAAATAGCTCCATAAAAAAAATAGACATAGATGAACTTATCTTTAGCAAATACAAAAGTTATATAAACTTATCAAATAGCCTTAAATGTGTAATAATCCAATACGAAACACTAATAAAGTATTTTGAAGAAATTAAAATAATTTTGACAAATATATTTGGTCATTGCCAAAATTTACCAGAAAAAGAGGCTAGAAAATTTATAAAAGATAAAAATACTAATTACCTCAAGAAATTAGACTCATCAAGACTAGTAATTTTAGATAACTTAAATAAAGATCTTTTTATCAAATATAAAAAAGAATTAAATTTCTTTGGCTATGAGGAACAAAATTGGAAAAAACTAAAACCATTTATTTCATAAATGGATCAAGTATCGGTGGGGGTGAGATAGACGGTATTATCAGAGCAAATATTTCTAATGGAATAGTTGTTTGTTTGAATACCCCTTGTAGAGAAATAATTAATTTATTTCAAAAATTAAAAATAAATACCTTTTCTTTAAAAGAATATATATCTCATTTATTTTTCTCAAAAAATTTTGAGATAGAAGTGCATTCAAATGGATTTTTGAGAGATTTAAAGTACATATTTATAATTTTACTTTCTTTTATCATCAAATTAAAAAATTTTAGACTAATCTTAGAAGTACATTCAGATCCAAAAAGTGGGCTTAAAAAGATTTCACATCCCCTTAAATTCATAATATTTATTTACGAAATTTATGGTCTTATATTTGCGGATAAAATTAGATTTGTATCACATAGACAATTAAGTACTTTTAAATACCTTTCTAAAAAATCTTATTATATTGACCCACCCATAAGCTTTTTAACTAGAGAGGCTCTTTTTTTAAAGAAAAATATAAATATCAAAAAATATGATATAATTTTTGTTAGCAGATTAACGAAGTCAATTCTGCTAGGTGACACAAAAAACAAGGATTTTTTATTTTCACTTATCAAAACATTAGATAATAAAAAATGTAAAATTCTTCTAATCAGTGAATTAGGCCAAAATGATACTGAATTTAGCAGTAATGTTGAAATAAAAAAACCTACTTTAGATATAATATATTATTTAAATCAATCTAAAATTTTAATTCATCCTAGTATTCATGAGGGTTACTCTTTAATTGTGAGAGAGGCTTCGCTTTCAGGTTGTAAAGTAGTTGCAAGCTCTGCAATTGCTCCAGAAATTCAAAATTTAAAAAATGTTTCAATAATAAATAATTTTAAAATTGAAAACTGGTTAAATAATATTGAAAAATTACTAAAAAAATAAATGCAAAAAATTTGTCTTTTATGCCAACATGCAAATCCCAAATATGGTTCAGAATATGCTGCGGGTTGGTCAACTTTAAAAGCATTATACTTAGACAGATTGTATGAAAAATTTCAAATAGACATTTTTATATCAAGCCATTCATACAATTCTTCTGATATCAACAGAGTTAAAGACCAATATCAAAAAAAAAATATAAATTTTTATTTCGTACCCAACTTTAATAAATCAAAATTACATAAATATTTTGGTGCCTTATTAAGAATTTTTTGGCAAATAAAAGTCTTTTTTATTATTAAAGATAAAAAATATGATTTTGTTCACCAAATATCACCAAACTCAATTATTTACCTAAATCCAATATTTTTATTTAACAATAAAATAAAAAAAATTATTGGACCAATGAGATCCGACTCTTTTATTAATTTAAAACAAATTTATTTTTATAGTTTAAATGTATTTATATTCCAAATTTTTGCACATATTAAACAGTTTATTGAATTTGTATTATGTTTTTTTCATAGAAAAGCAATATTAAAAGTGGATTTATATCTAGATCCTATTTCTAAGAGGAAATTAAATAATTCTGTTTATTGCCCAGAAACATCTTTTATTAAAACAAGACAAAATAAAAATAATAATAAAAATAATAAATATTTATTAATTTGGTCGGGAACTCCTGAAACTAAAATCAGAAAAGGATATCATTTAGTAATGAAAGTAATTCAAAATTTAAATAAAAAAAAAATTAATAATTACGAAGTATTAATATTAGGTTTAATGAATAAAAAATCTAATAACATAAATTTTAAAAAAAAACTTCCAAGATCAGTACTTTTATCAAAGCTTGATGATAGAGTTATTTACTTAATGACAAGTTTAAGAGAGTTAAATAGTGTGTTAGTTAAAGAAGTTTTAGAAAATAATGGTCAGGTAATAGCAGCACCTTTAGTTATTTTTAATAAAAACAATTCTAAAAACTTTCATCTTATTAAGAAATATTCAAATATTGATGAGTGGTGTAATAAAATTATCTCTATATTAAATAATAAAGTTAAGAATAATTTTGAATCAAATATTAATATAGATCAAATTTTAAAAAAATTAGATAATATTTATCAAATTAAAATTTAATGTATCTTACTTTTTTTAGAACAAAGATTGGTCTTGATGAAGAAGTTTTCATTAAATTTTTTGACGCTAAAAATCAAAATTTTATAAATTTTGACGATACTAATTATTCTAATATTATTACAAAGAACATTTTTATTAAATTATTAAAAAAAATTTTCAGAAAAAAATTAGAAAATGATTTGTTATTTGATGTTAAAAAAGTAATAGAGACTTTTAAAGTAAATCATGTATTTATTTTTAATGGTAAGGGAATTTCAAGAGATCTGAGCTTATTTTTAAGATCAAGAGTGAGACATATCTATTGCTATTTTCCAGATGCTGTAAAACATAAAGATATGTATCATCTCGAAGATATTGCAAAGACTATAATATTTCCTAAACCTGCAAGTTATAATAAGATTATTTTTAAAGAAAAAAATTTAAAAAAAATTAAAAATATTTTCCCAGTTTTTTTTTCTACTAGAAAAAATAAATTAGATTTTTTTAAAAAATTAAAAGAGCAAAATACATTTAAAAAAAAATATAAATTAGGTTTTTTAGGTAACTTCTCTAAATTTAAATATAATTCCTTAGCAGAAATATCAAAATTGAATAATACTAAAATTGCAGTCGTAGGAACCGGTTGGAGTGATGATAATTTTATTGATAATATTGGCCCCATATATGGTAATGCCCTTTTTGATTTTTTTAGCAAAGTAAACATTGGTATAGCTATAACTGATAGTATTAATAATTTAATAGATCCAATAACTCTGAGGTATTTTCAATACTCTATGAATAATACCGTGCCAATCTTTTATATAAATAATTACAACAGAGATATTTTTTCAGATTTTCAAAATTTATGCTTTGAAAATTCAGTTGAGGCAAGTGATAGAATTGATTATATAGATAGTCTAAACTCAAAAGATTATAAAAAATTACTTAATAGAGTTAATAATTTTTTCTTTAAAAATTTAAAATCTGTAGAAGATATAATGGCATCGCTGAATGTCAAATAAAAGACTTATAATTGGAACAACTGCAACAACTTTTAAGTCAGGTGGAATACCCAGTTTTATTAATGAATTAAAAACTAGGAGTGACTACCAGGACTCAGTATTTTTAGAATGGAATAAAAGTTGTAAACCAAATGAAATTAATTTTGGTTATATTACTAGTAATAAGTTTTTAAAATTTATTATTACTCAAATTAAAGTATTTTTATGTTGCTTAAAATTTAGAAATATTGAAGTTCATTCTATTCGTACTGGTTTCATTGCATTAATTTTATTTAAAAAAAAATGCTCTTTCTTTTATCATGGACCAGGATTCCAAGAATATGCAGTGGAAGGAGCCTCAATGATTACTAAGATTATAATTTATATTATTGAAAGTTTATGTCTTTCTAAACTCAATAAGTATTTTACAGCATCAAACTTTTTCAAATATCGACTCAGAGAAAATCACGGTATTCCTTTAAATAATATTTTTGTTATTAGACCGGCCCTTTCAATTAATAGAGAGTCATACTTATTAAAACTCAATGAAAAATTAGAGAAATGCCGAAATACAAATATAATTAAATGTATTATTTGTAGAAGATTGATTCAAAGAGTGGGAATTTTAGAGTTTATAGATGAATTTGAAAAAATTGAAAATAATCAAAAATTTGAAATAAATATTGTAGGACATGGGCCATTATCAAATGAAATTAATTTGAAATGCAGAAATTTAAAGAACGTTATTTTTCATGGAGAATTAAGTAATGAGAGCAGAGATGAGCTCTATTCTGACTCACTATTAAATATAGTTCCTTCAACACATTTAGAAGGATTAGGTATGGTAATTTTAGAAGGTATTAAACATGGCTCAATGCCTTTAGTAACTAATTGTGGTGGTATGCCTGAGTATCTAAATGAATTAAATGTGGGTAAAGTTTTTGATGATTCAAAAGGTATAGTAACCAACTTAGATATAGATTTAATTATTAATGAGCTAGAAAAACAAAAACAAATAATTTGAAAAAAATTATCTTTGATAAATTTATAATAACACAACTGCTTAACATTTTTTTGGGAAGTTTAGTAGGTTTTATCTGTTTATTTTATTTCAATGATCAAGAAATTATTATTTCACAAACTATTATAGCCATTTCTCAATTTTCAATAGTTTTTCTTGCTATATATATGTCAACCGCATCTTTAGAGATGCTTTATGACCATAAGGATAAAATTTATAAATATATCTTAATAAGTATTTTATTATTTTTTTTAATAATTTTATTTAATCACCATAGTTTATTTTATAAATTTTTAAATTTTTTATATTTAATTGCTCTTATTGTCTCTGAATATACGCATATCTATTATGCTAAAGTTATTAATAATAAAAATATTAATCATAGATATTATTTAATACTAAATAATCTAAGCTCAAATATATTCAGACTTATAATATTTTTATTTTTTTTATTAAAATTTGATCCAATTATCGCATTTTTATTCTCATCATTGATATCAATTTTAATTAAATCATTTGTGCTCATCTATTTATCTAACAAAACTAGCTCAAATGAACAAAAATCAATTAAAAATGACTCAACAAAAAAATTATCAAACATCCTAGTGAAACTTTCTGCTTATTTTGAGAGAAATCCAACTATCCTAGTCATACTAGCAATATCTTATAGCTTTGATTACTTAGATATAAATTTAAAAAACGTTGGATTAGCAATATTAATTTTTAATATCTCTTGTATGGCGGGATCCACAATGTGGATAAGATATGAAAATTTAAATATTATCGACCTTAAAGAATTAAGTTCATATTTATTTTTTATAATCATCTCAATCATAGGAGCTTTTATTTTTATAAATTTCATTCCTGAAGATATGTTTAAAGCTCAAAGTATCAAATTGTTAAAATCAAATAATATTTTACTTGTATTTGCTCCAATAATTTGCGGAATTAGTTATGGTTTAGGTGTATTTAGTTATGGAAGCGCTTTGCCTCTTATAAAAATATTACTTAATCTTATTGTATTTTTCTTTTTTGGTTATCTTGCATTTTTCATTGTTGCCTTGATTAATATCTTATTTTTCATGATTTTTTCTAAGTTAAATAAAAATAATTAATGAAATATTTTCCATTTATTTTAATCACCTTAGCAAATACATTACCTTTGATTGTCGGAATTTTTTTTTATCAAAACTTTTTTGGTAATTTTGAAAGCAATTATATTGTCTACACTATTTTATTTTGGTTTTTTGCAATATTTTTTTTATTTGTTGCTCTTAAAAGAAATATTTTAGTAATTAAAAATTTACTACTTACTGATTTAAAATATTTGAAAGTACTAAATTATTTTATTTTTTTTTCATTTTTCATGTTCTTAATAAATTATGATTTGATTTTTACTTCTAGAAATGTTGGTTTAAATGTAACTAGTTTTAAATTTAAATTATTTTTTCTTTTTGAAGATATTTACATTCTTACATATTACTTACTCCTATTTAAAACTTTTATTGATAAAAAATTTTTAAATATAGTTTTAAGCATTTTGTTTTCAATAATTATAATTGGATTATTTGGTAGATTTATAATTATAACATCATTTTTGATTTTTCTTTTACTTGTCTGGGTTCATAATCAAGAAAAAAAAACATTTTACTCCTCAATTATGCTAGGTGGTATAATGATCATAGTACTTTATTTTGTTGAAAATTTTCGAAATCCAGAATCCATCTTCTTTATTCAACTATTAGATAGAATTTCTGAAGCAGCAACTTTATCAATTGTCGATCAAATTATGAAAAACCCGCCTTTAGATTATTTTAAAAATTTTGAAAATTTAATTTTTTTATATATCCCTTCTGTGATTTATCCTGCAAAACCTTTTATAAATGATGGTTTTAGCTTTATGATTGACTATTTTGGTTATGGCAGTGGAGAAACTTTTACACGATTTCCAATTTTACTTCATATCGATTCTTTCAGGAGGTTTGGTTGGTATGGTTTAATTTTTTCAATATTACCAACTTTAGTTTTCTACTATTTAATTAAGATAAATTTTTTATTGAAACAAAAATTTATGATTCCCTTTTCATTTATTTTAACTTTTAAATATCTTTTTTTTCTCTACCCAAGAGCTATTTTAGGAATTATTGAAATTAGCCTTTACACTTATGTTAGATCTGTAATTTTACTAATGATTCTTTTCTATTTATTTAAATTATTTTTTTATAAGGAAGAAATTTCTTAAATATTTATAATAAATAAAGAATGAGATTACTCCGATAGAATTAGCTAAAACATCAAGTTCTGAGAATTCTCTACCAAATACAATTTGAATAAGTTCAATAATAAATCCTAAAATAATCAATATAAAAGCAGAATTAAGACTAAAGTATCTGTACCTCAAAAAAAACAATAAGGATAAATAAAAATAAATAATGAAATGTAGTATTTGATCTGAACGAAAAAAAAATACCTTAAAATAATATTTTTTAAGATCTAACGGCATTATCGAAAGAACCAATATTCCAAAAACAGAAATATATATTACTAATGAAAGCTTAAAATTATTTGATACTCTAATCTTCATATTATGAAAATACTTATATAGTTTAATCAATACATTCAAAATATTTTAATAATGAAAGAATACAGACACTTAATTTTTGGTATTGCAATAATCTCAATAACTTATTTGCTTTATTTAGGATTAACCACTTAATGTTTAATTTTAAAACCAAAGTCTATTACGAAGATACAGACTCAGGCGGAGTTGTTTATTATGCTAATTATTTAAAATTTATAGAGAGGGCTCGAACAAATTTAATTCAAGAATTAGGTTTTTCTTTAAAGTCTCTAAGTGAAAAATATGACTCCCATTTTGTTGTCAAAAATATTCACTGTAATTATATCCAATCTGCCAAACTAGAAGACAATTTATCAATTCAAACTAAATTTATAGAAATTAAAAAAGCATCATTTAAATTAGAACAAATTATTTACAGAGAAGATAAAGCTATTTTTGAGTCTGAAGTTTTAATGGTCAA